>Ga0209318_1000834_pt1 | contig 24852 bp, 25 predicted proteins | sample RifGroE1_FD_183999 | JGI IMG/M metagenome (GOLD analysis project Ga0209318, IMG submission 183999) | Groundwater microbial communities from Rifle, Colorado, USA - Groundwater E1 (SPAdes) (version 2) | ecosystem: Environmental > Aquatic > Deep subsurface > Groundwater | place: Rifle, Colorado...
AGGATAAATACCTCATAGTCTTGGCAGTGGCCTTTACTGACTCGGCTAGTTCTTTGATTTGATTGTCTATGAGTGATTCGTCTTTGGTTGTGTCTGCAACTTTCTTATTCCACTGCTCCAAAACATAAGCTTTGAGCTGTTCTGTGTACTCTTCTGTGACATTTAGTTGGGTCACAAACTGCTCTACCGTGTCTTCCAATTCCTTAGCTGGAACACGGAAATAATGACCACGTTTATTGCAATGATAGGCTGGGTAATGTTTCCCCAACTTTCCCCTTGAGGCACTACCAAAAAGGAATTTATGGCAATGTGGACAGGTAATATAACGTTTATAGGGGAATTTTGGATTGTTTATTAGTTTTGTTGTCTGCCACTCCGGAAGCTTTTTCTTCCAGAGTTTTACCCCTTCCTCATTTTCAACTAAAGTAAACTTTCCCTTATTAGCTAGGTTAAACATTTCTATGGTAACTAAACCGTTAAATTTTGTTTTTATGGGTTGATCTTGGGTCCATTTTTCTACGTTTACTCCGGCATAGATCGGATGGTGGATATATCGCCAGAATTGTTTAATGGTGAGAGGTTTACCGCCACGCTCACCAATAATCTTGGTACGATCATTCGGATTTCGAATATGTTGAAGACGGGATTTATACCCCAAATTATTTAGTTCTTTAACAATTTCTTCATCAGATAGCGTGCCTTTGATTCTCAAATCGAACATTTTAATAATCCACTTTGATTCATCAGGGTGAGGTTTTAGAATGACTCGTTTACCGTGGGATGTTTCTACTTTCTCATTAACATATCCAAAGGGAGGCTGCCTAACGCGATATCCTAACCTGACATAACGAATTTCTGCGCCAATCATGCGACTCATGATATCGCGCATTTCATCTTTGGCTCTCTCAGCTTCTAGGATTTCTGCCTTTTTTGTAGGGTTGTAGACACTCCAGCGATAAGATAAACCCAAATGTTCCAGAGTATTTACTTCTGTGTTACCAATAATGCCGTAGATATCAATTAATCTTACGTGGTGTTTATCCAACTGCATCTTAAGATGGTCGTATAGATAAGACCCACCTCTAGTGAACCGGTCAATGGATTTAATGATGAATAGTTGAATGTCGTTTTTTGGGTTTTTACAGTAATCTATGGCCTCTTGAACCGGCTGCTCTTCTTTTGAGGCTGATTCCATGAATATAAAGAACTTTTTAACATGAATATTATGTGCATCGGCGAACCGTTCTATTTGTTCCTTTTGAGCTTCCGGGGAATCGCCTTGTAGTCCTTGTTTAACTGAAGAAATTCTTATAGCAGCAACAGCATTATCTTGTTTAGGCAGGTTGTCCATAGTGGTTATCCGACTCTTTAACTAAATCCTCCGATTGTTGAGTAAGTATCTTTTCGACAATCAAATTAGCAAGAATTTTCAAACGTTCTTCAACCGGTAATTGTGATCCATTTTGAGGTAAATAATTCGAATCCTGTGGTGTTTCTCTTATTCGTTTCATATCTGGTATATTGATCACACTATCACTATATTGATAGTATACTAAATACACAGATTATGTCAAGAGAATGAAGGGGAAAGTGCAAAAGTTTATCTAATTATTTTATTGGAGAAAGTATATGTGCGTGTGCAAAAACTTCTCTTCCGTTGAATTCAATTGATTCATACCCAACGGTTAAAGGAACCTCATCACTTTTCTTAAGAATTGAATACATATAGTTCCATCCATCAGGTAGTTGTAATAAACAAGGATCATGCAATCTTGTTTTCTCTTTAAGCTCTCTTACACTGGATATCAATCTAGATATAACGTCTTTTGTAGTTAAACCTAGTTTCTGGAGTTCTTCAACTGGGATAACACCACCACCGTATAATCTGGTGAATTTTTCACTATTTTCTGTCACTAATTCTTGTCCACCACCATTGTCATCCGCAAACCATTCATCGTGATAATGACCTCCTTCTGGATTAAGGTAGTCGTTAGATTTTCCTTCAAATCCAGCACGTTGAACCGTTTCTGGTTTCTTCACGCCAGCGTAACCTTCCGCTAAACCATCCGTTAATAAATGTAGAATTCTTTCAGCCATAAGTAGATTATAGCTGAAATATCGCTGCTATTCATTGCAGATAAGCCACCTCTGGGGTATTATTCATATAACATCAATTATTAAAGATGTTACTGCCTAAATAGGGGCAGTATGTTCGAAAATAACATTGTTCTAAAAATACTTCAGCTTGAACTTAATAAACTGTTTGCCTATTTAGACTCATTTTCTCCCGTTTTTAATCATTATTATTCTTTAATATCCCCGGTAGTAACCACTTTTGGTGTTGTTTTAGTTCTCCTGCTTTTGTCCTACTGGCTAATAAGAATGTATTTATCGTGGAAAGAAATCAAAAAGCCTTTTGTCTTTTTTGAAGTATCGCCTCTAAAAACCACCGAGCAAAGCTCTTTCACTACTACTCAACTATTTACCGGTATTCATGGTTTGTTGAAACAAAGATCTTGGATATATCGCATTTTTGATCTAAACAAATCATTTTCTTTTGAGATAGTTTCCACGAAAGAGCAAGGAATCAGATATATCTTACGGGTTCCAGCCGAAGATTCTCAGATTATAAAGAAAAGCTTAATAGCTTATTTGCCAGGTATACAAGTTAAAGAAATTGATAAATACCAAATGTCATCATTTGATAACTTGCACCACGTAATCGAGCTTAAGCTGTCCAATCACTTTGCCTATCCCATAAAAAAGCAAGACAAGCTTGAGGAGTACGATCCAATTGCTTATATCACTGCCACAATGACCAAACTCTCGGATAATGAATTAGTCGCACTTCAGGCAGTAGTCTCACCAATTAATAAAGGAGTTGCTCAGGAGGTAGGGAATATTCGATCGGCCTTCCTTCGAAATGATGATGTAATAGGCATACTTAGGGAAAATCCATTATTATCCATAATCTCACCGATCATTGGCTTAATTCTTAGAATTCTTTTATTACCTATTGGCGTTTTAGTCTGGCTTTCAACTGAAGGTCGTGAAGGTCCGATGTTGCCAATATTTAAAAAATATCGGACTTCTGTACAAGTTAATTCCTATAAAGACATTATCGAAACCCAGATAAAGAACAAGCTTGATCAACAACTTTTTTCTGTTTCCATTCGACTTCTGACATCTGCAAAAAATACATCAACGAAGAATCGGATTGAGAAAGGGTTTGTGGCTGCCTTATCCCCATTTGCCAATGCAGGATATCAATCACTTAAACCAGAACGACGATTAAAACTAGCTATATTGGACAAACTGGAAGAGTGGTTATTTGATAATAGACTTCAGTCATTAACTAACAATTTAGTCCTATCATCATCAGAACTTTCAGATCTTTACCATTTTCCGTATACGAGCACGACAAAAACAGAAAATATTTCCAAACAACACAGTAAAGAATTACCAGCGCCACTATCGCTTAAGCAAAAGAAGGCATTGGATATTTATTTTGCCAAAAATACCTATGGCGGGAGTGACACCATGATAGGTTTAACTGAAGACGAACGCCGTCGCCACGTTTACGTCTTGGGGGCTACCGGTACTGGTAAGTCAACTATGCTTCTTTCCATGATTAAACAAGATATTGACCATAATAAAGGGCTTTGCGTTGTCGATCCGCATGGTGATCTGACTGATCAAATCATTTCAGTAATTCCTCGGGAACGAATACAAGATGTTGTCTATTTCAACCCGGACGATATTGGTTATCCAATGGGGATTAATTTACTTGAATTGACCTCAGGATTGCCGCCTGAAGACGCTATTCGAGAAAGAGAGTTTATTGCTGAAAGTATTATCTCGGTATTTAACAAAATCTATACCGACAAATATTCTGGCCCCAGAATGGAATATATCCTCCGGAATACTATCCACACAGCTTTTACCGTTCCAGATGCCACTTTATTTACAATTTATAAACTTCTTATAAACACAAGCTATCGAAAATCCGTTACCAAAAACTTGACCGATGAAAACCTCAAAGATTTCTGGAAATATGAGTTTGCTAAAGCCGGTGACTATCAAAAAGTTAAAATGATTTCACCGATTACTAATAAGATTGGACGTTTCCTATTTTCCCCGACTGCTAAACGCATTCTGGAACAGGGCAAATCCACGATCAACTTCGACACGATTATGAATGAGGGGAAGATTATTCTTTGCAACTTATCAAAGGGGAAGGTTGGTGAGGATAATTCTAGTGTCTTTGGAGTGCTTATTATGGCTAAAATTCAACTGGCTGCACTTAAACGAGCCAGAATGAAACAGGAAGACAGAAGAGACTTCTACTTATATGTTGATGAATTCCAGAACTTTGCTACTCCAGCGTTTTCTCAAATCCTCTCGGAAGCACGAAAATATAGGTTGAATGCAATTCTTGCCCACCAAACCACATCCCAGATTGAAGACACATCACTGGTTAATGTAACTTTGGCGAATACCGGTACCGTTATATGCTTTAGAACAGCTAACCCAGAAGATGAACGGATGATCTTGCCACAATTCCGGCCGTATATTGAACAAGGCGAAATCGCCAGTCTTCCTTCATACCATTTTTATATGAGGCTAGGTGCACTTAATCCAGAAGAGCCATTCTCTGGCGTGACTATTCCTGTACAGATTCAATACAGTCAAAATAGAGTTGATGAGGTGATTGAATCGTCTCGCAAACTGTATGCTAAAAAATACACTGGGTCGGCTGAAATAACATCTAAACCAAAAGAAATAAAAACATCTAGGAAAGCATACTCAACACTACCTTGAATTTTGATTTACTACCTTATGCTTTAGTTTCTGCCTTAATAAAACGAACAAAGCGACTGTGATAGTAACAATTTCTATTAGAAACAACTTTGATTTTAGGTAAATATTTAATACCTCTGTATTGTTTGTGGGATTTTGTTGATAGTAACGGATTGCATCTATTAATGATTGTTTTCGACCAAAGTTAAATGGATATTCCCATTGGATTTGGGGTAGTGTGGCGCTACCTTTATCAAGTCTAAGTAGCCCCAAGAAGTAATTTAAATCATCAAGAAGTAGGTGGCTAAGCATCGCAGCCCCAGCCAAAACGAAGACACTCTTAGAAAACTTATTTTTAAAAGCAAGATAAAGCAATGCAAAGAGGATTATACCGGCAAGTGGTGTATGGGTCGGTAATGAGTGATGAATTCCACCAGGTAGGTCAAACAATGGTGGGATAGCAAAGTCTAAATCAAAAATATTTCCGCACAGAATAACAAACAAGATATCAATAGTAGTTAAAGACTGCCTGTTCTTCTGAGTAGACTGTGATATTAAATAAGATGCTGCAATATGGCCCGTGGTTAGCATAATCTTGGTGGTTTAATGTTAGCATAATTAATTAGCTTGTTTTGTGGATTTTGATTTCCTACCGGTAGGTAATGAGAATATTTGATTTAGGTTGATAGTACGGTATTTTATATTTTTATTTTACCCTCTTATTCCTTATATATAAGGGAGAGGAATGATACAATCATTCCAAACTGCCCAAACTTAACTACTATGGACAGCCAATTATTACCAACAGCACAACTAGACATCCTTCGTTATCTCTATAGATTCCGTTTCTTAAATAGCTCTCAACTTCAACGACTACTAAATCACAACAATATCCGACTAACTAACTACCATCTAAAAAATCTCATTACATACAACTACATCGGTAAACACTACTCACGATCTATAGGACTTGCCAACCTGCCAGCCGTTTATTATCTGTCTTCTGGAAGTATTAAAGTTTTATCAGATAGACCAGATTTCGATAAAAGAGCACTTAAACGTATTTATCGGGAGAAGATCAGATCCCAACAATTTATTGCCCACTCTTCATTTATTGCTGAATACTTTCTCTATTTACGAGATGAATCAGATAAAACTAAACACACACTTCATTTTTTCACTAAAACCGATCTACTTGCTCACCCATACCTGATTCATCCCTTGCCCGATGCCTATTTTGCCAGAGTCGACAACACAGGAAACACAAAACGGTATTTTGTAGAAGTTGTAGAAGATAGCTCGCCTCGCTTTGCACTACGTAAAAGAATCGAGCAGTATTGTGACTATATTGATGACGGGAAATTTACAGAGGCAACTGGCCACGATTTTCCAACTCTCCTTTTTATCTGTCCAGGTGTCGCCAGTATGATCTATCTTAAAAAACACATAAGCCGAATTTATGAAGAGACGTCACTTGATCAGATTGAGATATATATTGCTACCAAAGAAGGGGCATTCGCTGGCCGCTGGGAACAAGTCGAAACCGAAGACGAATAGCCCCCTCAATTTTTATTATTCCTCGTCGTTTCTGTCTAAAAATCTATTAAGTTCTTTTCTGCCTTCCTCTGTTTGGCGGAATTCGTAAAATAACTTAGCTCCTTTATCAGACAAAAACGGTACAAACTCTGGTAAATCGTTAAGTGGTACTTTGCGAAACTCCTGTAATCGCATATCAACTGTATAACCTTTGAAAACTGGTAATATTCTGATCATATATTTTCCTTTCTTGGATACCCATCCGCGGGGTTGGGGCCCCGCGGTGGGTACAACATTTATAATTTTGCTTTGGGAACTACCTGGCTGATGGGTTTCTCGTCAAAATTTATATCTCGCTCGATACCTAGCCCAAATTTTCCGCGATAGTTTTGTAATTCGTCGAGCGAAAAAGATCCCCACTCGTCGTTCCAATCGCCAAAAATAGAAACGAAACCGAAAAACAATCTTTCTGCTGGATCGTATTCGGTCGCATACCAGGTACCCGCTCCGGTCGGATTAAAAAATTTAGCTACGACTACCGGATCAGATACATTTTCCTGTCTGCCGATCTTCTCAAATCGTTGTAGCAAACCTTTGGTTAAAAGCTGCATTATTGATTCACCTCCTTTTTTGAGTCTTCCCGGAAAAATAAATTGTTGGGAAGCATGCTCATGCTTCCCATACCAGTGCTTTAGTTAGCGGGGTGAAGTTTGCAAGGGCGCAGCGAAGCGAAGTTCATCGAAACGAAGTGGAGACCCTTGTAAACTGAGGGGCAAGGCCCCTTAATGCATTTGGCCTAATAAATAGGCTCTCGTTACTCTTTATCTTCGATCCCTTTAGGGAGAATCCTCCAACGACCTTTTTGTACTGGAACCATATGTTTCACTATAAGATGATCTGCCTCATCCATATTTTCTAGTATTCGAGAATCAACCTCTATAGACTTTTCTTCCAACTCATTTAAGTGTTTTAAAAGTAAACTATCTGGTTTGAGCACAATTGATTTTTCAGGTTTGCAATTTTCTGCACTTTTTCTCCATGACGGACAGTGTTTATCCCATAACTTATGAATTGAGGTGTCAATTTCAACCGGTGGATATGCCGCAAACTTCATAACACCTATCTCTGCAATCTGCTCAGAATACTTTGTGAAATACTTATTTATGGCAGTCAAGCCAGCCTTAAAATCACGAGCGGTAATAAAAGTTTGATTCTCTCTGATAAAAAGCGGAGCTGTTCGAGCATGGAGATTATCACCAGATACAAAAACATGGCAAAAAGGTAAGTAGTATAAATAAGCAAGGTCTACCTTATTTGAGGGACGCTCTTTAGAGATAAAGCTTTTTAAGGCTGCAATATAAAAAAATAGATCTATCTTAAGAACATACATTGCGTACGAAGCGAATTCATCAAAAAGTGGCATATTTAGGCTTTCCCATCTCGATACAATAGCGGGTCTTTCTCTGTCAGGAATACCTAATAAATCGAAGGAAAGTATGAGTCTTTCACGACTACTACTTTGAACGAAATTGTCAACAAATAATTTTATATCTTCAAGTGTTGAAAGTTTGATTCCAGCTGGCAAAATATTTTTGACGATTCCTATTGCTGAATCGAAATTCATAATATCCAGTGTCTGTCGCCAACGTGTTGCAAACATGCGTTCAATTTCCTGATACTCTCCTTTGTGCCATCGACTCAACGCCTCTTCTTCTGTAGTTTCGGAAATATGAATACCGATTTTACCGTCTGGGGATTTTTTTGTAACTCCACGATCAACAATGGGACGTCCATGCTCAACCTCTACTGGTTGTCCGAGTAGATTACCGAGGACTAATCGTAAATGGTGGATATTGGGTAATGCTCTAGGTGTTTTTATTGCTAATTCACTAATAATCTTTTCAGGCGGTCTTGAAGGATTTTTCAATGATAAATCTGCCAATGTTTCCACATAGAATAGAGGTGTAATATTTGTAAGGAAATAATTATCCAGCCATACTGACTCATCTATACTTAAGCACTGCAGAGCTGATTTATCGAATATGATTATTGGTCCCATATTATAAGTTGAATATAAACTAATTTATTATTATTGCCAGTTATATTATTGACATTACCTCTGGTACGTATAATAATCATCTCAAGTTCGATTAAGCCTGCCCCTTATCATAGGGGCTTTTTTTGAACTTATACCTGCCTAAATAGTAATTATATATTCTATGGAGGCCGGTATGAACAAAAAGCAAATCGCATTAATAACCCTAACTTCGGTCGTTACTTTCCTTACTCTGGCAACTCCCGCATTCGCTGCATCTGGTGATGTTGCAAAAATTGAAACCTTTATCAAAAGCGTGATTCAGATTCTGGTTACTTTAGCTGGATTAATCGCTGCAGGATTTTTTGTGTGGGGTGGTGTTGGATATATCACTAGTTCCGGTAACCCAGAATCACTTGATCGATCAAAAAAAACAATTTTCTATTCCGCAATTGGTTTAGTCATCGTATTGGGAGCTTTTTTGCTAACCAATATCATTTCCGACTTAGCCAGTGGTGCCTTCGGAGCCACTCAGTAATTGGCTTATTGTAAGGATATGCAAAATAACTATGCGAAAAATTGTATATGCGATAGCCTTAACACTATTTTACTGTTTAATACCATCTCCGGTATTGGCACAAACAACCAGTCCTGAAGTAGCAAGTTTCACGACTGATTCTTTAGCGATTGTTACTCTTATCTCGGCCGCAGCAGCGGTCTTTTTTTTAATTCGCGGCGGTTATGTATACATTACTTCTACTGGTAAGCCTGACGCTCTGGAAGACGCTAAAAAGACGATTAAAAATGCTTTAATAGGACTGGTATTGGTCTTAGCTGCCAATTCGCTCGTCAATATCTTTACCGGAGCCTTAACCGGAAATGGTGATTCAACATCCATAAGTAATTTGTCTCTTTCGCAAGTTGAGGCTGTTAAGCCCACAGACGGACTAACCCAGGTATTAATTGATGCCATTAATGGCTTTTTACAAAATGTAGTGGAAAGCGCCACCAAGCCTGTTATTGATGGAATCTTGGGATTCTTAACCACTACCCCACAACTCTTAGCTAATTCCACCATCACCAAGTTTTGGCTCATTATGTTGGGTATTACTGATTCTCTATTTGTATTGATCGTGGCACTAATGGGTTTACAGTTTATGAGCGCTTCGACCTTCGGGTTCGAAGAAATTGAGTTTAAGCATTTATTACCTAGAATTGGCTTAGCTTTCTTGGGTGCCAATACTTCTCTATTTTTGGCTGATTATGTGGTGAAAGCTGGTAATGCGCTCGTCAGTGGAGTAATTGCTGCTACTGGTGGCTTAAATCATGCTTGGATTACAAATGCCATCACTATAAATAACATTACCAATGGGACCGCTCCCTTGATCATCCTCATTTTCTTGCTGATATTTTTAGTGGTCGCTATTGTTTTACTGTTTATGTATGTCACTAGATTAATCGTTATTTCACTTGGTGCTGTTTTATCACCATTTATCTTTCTGCTGTGGCTTGTACCCAAAACTTCAGACTTTGCCGAGATGAGTATAAAGGGGTACTTTGTAAGCGTATTTATGATCTTTGTCCATGTGGTAACGATTCAATTAGCCGGATCATTTTTAACACTTCCGGAACAAAACGGTAATTCCTTGATCGCCATTGCTGTAGCAATCGGACTCTTGTTAACACTCTTAAAAATACCCACCTTTATGATGCAGTTAATTTTGTTTTCTTCCAGAGTTGGCTCTATTAAAAAAGTCGGCAGCCAAATAATGAATGTAATGAGTACGGATACTGCCAGTGCAACGAGAGCTAAAACTGTAGAACGAGTTACTAGAGCGCCCAGAAGGACGGTTAATTTATGAGAACAACCATTATTCCAGCTCAAATAACAACGGTTGAAGACAAAATCGCCGGTTCACTCTCCATGAGCCAAATATTTCTAATGATCAGTCCGGTATTGTGGGCAACGTTAGTTTATACGGTATTCATTCCTCAGATGAAGCTTTCAGCTTACAAAATGCCTCTCATACTAATTGCTTCTTTGATTTGCCTAGTATTGGCTATCCGAATTAAAGAAAAGATTGTATTGGAATGGATCTCTGTAATTTTTAAATATAAAAGTAGACCCAAATACTATTTGTTTAACAAAAATACGCTCTGCGAGCGGCAGATTGATCTGCCGGTGATTTTAAATTCTAAAACAGTAACCAAAAAGACGAAACAAGCGAGTAATGACGGTGATGAATTGAAGTTGTCGGTAGCTGATCTAATCAAACTGGAATCAATTATGAGTTCAGGCAAATTAGCCGTTAATTTTAATTTTAAAGAAAAACGCATATGAATTGGCTATTAACTAAAACAGGCATAGCTCCAGCCCGAGATCAAATACAAATCAAAAAGATTGCTGACAGTATTCTGGTGCTGCCTAATCATGAATACAGGATAATTTTGGAGACCTCATCGATTAATTTTGAGCTAAAAAGTGAAGAGGAGCAGGATGTAATCATCGATAGTTTCCAAAACTTTCTTAATTCACTTCCCTGTGCGATCCAAATACTTGTTCGAGTCCGGGAAATTGATATTGATAAGTATGTTGAAGAGATTGAACACCTAAAAGATCAAGAGACTGAAGTTATCTACCAAAAACAAATTGAAAATTATAGCTCGTTCGTAAAAAAACTGGTCTCTGGTAATACAATTTTATCCAGAAGATTTTATATTATTTTACCTTATCACCATACCGATAGAAGTGAGGACTGGTCGCTGATTAAAGAACACCTGAACCTAAACCGGGATATTGTTACCAAAGGTTTAGAACGGATGCAGATGAGAGTTAGACCGCTGACGAGTATTGAAATGATTAATCTCTTTTATGCTTTCTATAACCAAGATAACCTAAAAACTCAACCTATTACCAAACAAAGTTTAGAAGCCTTATTCAAACACGACTATGTATAACTTAAAAAGAAAAATTCTCAGCTTGAAACCGGTAAAGCGTATTATTCGACAGCAAAAATTAAAGCGGTTAAAAAACCAAGCGGTTAACATCACCTTTGGAGAGCAAGACCAACTTGATTTGATGTCGTACTCAGGTTTAAAGGAAGAGTCAAGCTACCTCCAACTTAATGATTCTTTTGTGAGGACGTTATTTGTTTCCGGATACCCATATGTGGCTTCAACCGGATGGTTATCAATGCTGGTTAACTTTAATCACAATATCGATATTAGTTATCACATTGAGCAGATTGATCCTTTAATTGCCCTGCCGAAATTAAACAGGAAGATTACTGAGCTTGAATCAACCAAGCGCACCATGCTGAAAGAAGGCAGAGTAATCGGTAGTGAAATTACCGATCCGCTGGAATCAGCTATGGAACTGAGGGATAAGATCCAACGTGGCCAAGAAAAGTTATTCCAGGTGTCCATTTACATGACTATCACAGCGGATAGCCTGTCGGAACTTAATAAAATCACGAAAATGCTGGAAACAGTGATGCAAACTCGGTTGTTTTATATAAAAACAGCAACGTTTCAACAAATTGAAGGACTGCAATCGATATTACCGAGATCAGAAAACAAATTGAGCCAAAAACGTAACCTTGATAGCTCGAGTGCAGCGCTCACTTTCCCTTTTGTTTCTTCAGAGCTGGTACAAGAATCCGGTATCTTATATGGAATTAATAAATCAAACAGTTCCTTGGTCATCATAGACCGCTACAGCCTAAATAATGCGAACTCTATCATCTTTGCTCAATCCGGTTCGGGGAAGAGTTATACGGCTAAAGTCGAAATCCTAAGACATCTGATGCAAGGTACAAAAGTAATCGTGATCGACCCGGAACGAGAATATAAACAGTTAGCCAAGAGCGTCAATGGTACCTATATTAAGCTTTCGGTAAATTCTAAAGAAAAAATTAACCCCTTTGCCTACACGTTGAATTCAATAACTGAGGAAAACAACTTACCAGAACAAATTCAGGATTTGACCGAATTAATATCGTTAATGGTTGGCTCACTAACTTCGGAAGAACGGGCAATCGTTGATAAAGCACTATTGGCAACATATAAAACGTTTGGCTTAAACAGTCGAAAGAACGGTAAAGTACCGAAAACGATCTTATATCCGACACTAAAAGATTTTTACAAAGAGCTAAAAGCACTTAAACAGAAAGATTTATGCGACCGGCTGGAACGATTTGTAAAAGGTTCACTGGAAGAAGTTTTTAATGCTCAAACCAATATCGAGTTAAACAATCGACTCGTAGTCTTTGACATAAAAGACTTAAACGAATCACTGCGATCGATCATGATGATGGTCGTGGCTAACTTTGTGAATAACGAGGTGAAGCAGAACCCTCAGAAACGCATGTTGGTAATCGATGAGGGCTGGATGCTACTCCAAGAGCCGGAAAGTGCCCGATTTGTTTCAAACCTTGTTAGACGAGCACGTAAATATTATTTAGGCGTGACTATCATTTCCCAACAAGCTAATGATTTCTTATCTCTTGATTATGGTAAAGCAATCGCCAGTCAGTCATCGCTGCGTGTTTTAATGCGCCAGGATACGACCACAATTAAAAAAGTTGCCGAAGAATTTCATTTATCAGATTATGAACAGCATTACCTTTTAACTTGTGATCGAGGGGAAGCAATTGTTATAGCCGACCAGAACCATGTTGCTGTTAAAGTAGTTGCTTCTGAGGAAGAACATCCGCTTCTGACTACCGATCCTCGGGAGATCTATATCTAGCATGAATCCGAAGCTGGTCTTTACTCTTTGGTCATTTCGGAAAGAATTAAAGTACGTTTCAATTGTATTTGCGGCGGTATTACTCCTGCCAGTCGTAGCAGTCATTCTTTTGACTCAGGTTGGAATAAACATTGTTTCCGATAAACTGGTTAGCCAAAATCCACAAACCCTGGCGATAGAAATTAGCGATCCCTTAACCGGTGATGTAGTAAAAACTATAACTCCAATTGTGGTTTGGCCAGCTAAGGGCGTAATTACCTTGGAATTTGGCGAATCAAGTAAATATCAACCCTTCCATACAGGAATTGATATTGCAAGTAAAAAAGGAGACCCCATTAATCCAGCCATGGAAGGAACTGTTATATACGCAGGAGAGATATTTTGGGGGTTTGGAAAACACATAATTATCGACAATGGAGATAATATTCATACAATTTACGCCCATCTAGATAAGATATTTGTGTACAAAGGTCAAAAAGTTAAGACAGATACAGTAATTGGTCATGAAGGTTCGACTGGTTGGTCAACGGGGAATCATCTACACTTTCAGGTTAATGTATACGGGATACCAGTTAATCCGAGAGTATTTTTAGGTGAAGGTCTACCCATCTAAATACTTAGACTAGATTGATTTAGTAGGTAATAAAGTTTTTTGTATATTTCGGTAATTACTTCGACACAATTATCGACGTTATTAAAGGTAGGTAGAGATTCAATTTTTGGTTTCATGTCTATATGTGCTTCAAATTGATCTGCCCTATCTCTAACAAGTTTTGTTGTCTTATCAAGAACTTCCATATGATTATTAATAACGGATTCTTTTAAAAACTTGTCTGTACCGAAGAACTCTAGGAATAATGATTCTTCTTTTCCACCCGACCATTCTTGTAAGAACCAGGAACTTGTTATTGATTCTGCATTGTCTTTGATATCTTCAAGTAATTTATACAAACTAACTCCGTCGCGATATTTTCCTGAAATTCTCCGGATAGACATCGACATATAACTAACGTAGTTGCGCTTTGCAAAATCCCAGAGAAAAGGTTCTAATGCATTGTCGTTGAATTGTTTAGCAAGTTGTAGGAATTCCGTATTGTTAAATTTGAGGTAAACAACATCTGCTTCAATACGATCCAGTTCTCTTAGCCATTTTTCGAGTTTAAAATTTGATTGGTTGCTCATATATTCGCTTATGGCATGAACATATAGCCGTATTCATCGTATGCAAAGTAGGTTGGTTTATTCAGCAACTCATCGGCCAATTGCCATGCATCCATATCTTCAGTGATTTTGTAATATGCTCCCACATCGATTGTGCTACTTTTGCCTACTTTAAGAGCATTGGCCTTACCAATATTTGTGTCTTTGGTATTTTCAAGAGCGTAAGTAAAGGCTTTTTCATCCTTAATGAAACCGTAATAGTGGAGATTACTTATCAATGCTTCTAAATTAGTTTTATCTGTCAATCGTAAAGAAATTTTTCCGTCATTACCTTGGCCTTGAGTTCTAATTGTTTTTGCTTCTTCTGGAGGCATGCGGAGCTTCTCGATGAAGTAGTCTTCAACTTTTTTCGATGAAGCATAGCTTCTTCCTGGAGCTTGTAGTAATTCTGCCGAGGGCTTTCTGTTCTTGGTCAAAACTAAAGCTACTGAAATAATTACTATGAGACAGATAAATGCTAGGATTAACTTCTTTTTCATACTAATGATAGTTTACTACTAATTGCTATCTAGAGACAAAACACGGCTTTGCGTACTATAATGATTAGGTATCTATTGGTATCAAAATAACGGATAAACATGGAAGAGCTACTCACACTAAAAGAAGCGGCAAAAATCTTAAAGGTACACCCTAATACCTTGAGGGATTGGGATAAAAAAGGCATACTAAAAGCAGTCCGAATCGGTATCAAACAGAGTTTGAGATACCGAAAAGAAGACCTAGAAAAATTTATTAGTCAAAAGAATGGCAAATAATTATGATAAAAAACAATGTTTCAGACAGGACTAAAGAACAAGAACGTACAGAGCTTCACCGGACCATATGGCAGATTGCTAATGACATGAGAGGTAGTGTCGATGGCTGGGATTTTAAATCGTACGTATTAGGAATGTTGTTTTATCGTTTTATTAGTGAAAATTTAACTAACTATATCAATGATGATGAGCGTCGTGCGGGTAAAAAAGACTTTGATTACGCCTCACTAACAGATAATGAAGCAGAATTTGGAAGAGTTGACACAGTAAAGGAAAAGGGGTTCTATATCCTACCTAGTGAGCTATTTCAAAATGTATTAAAAAACGCGCGTAATGATGCGAATCTGAACGAAACTCTTTCAACCGTTTTTGACAACATCGAGAAATCTGCAAAAGGATCTAGTAGTGAAGATGACTTAAAAGGATTGTTTGATGATCTTGATGTCAATTCCAACAAACTTGGAAATACTGTTGAAAAAAGAAATGTAAAACTTGCCAAGCTAATGGAAGCTGTAGGCGGATTAAGCCTTGGGAACTACTCTGATCACACAATTGATGCATTCGGCGACGCGTATGAATTTCTAATGACCATGTACGCCTCCAACGCAGGTAAATCTGGCGGTGAGTTCTATACACCTCAAGAAGTCAGTGAACTTCTCGCCGAGATTACCACTATTGGAAAGAAAGAAGTGAATAAAGTTTATGACCCCGCTTGCGGTTCTGGATCATTATTACTTAAATTTGCAAAAGTATTAGGCAGGGAAAATGTTCGGCAAGGGTTTTTTGGACAGGAAATTAACTTAACTACCTATAACTTGTGCCGTATCAATATGTTTTTGCACGACATAAATTACAACAACTTTGATATTGCTCTTGGAGATACCCTTACTGATCCAAAACATTGGGATGATGAACCATTTGACGCAATAGTATCAAACCCTCCTTACTCGATTCATTGGGATGGCGACGCCAATCCAATACTAATCAACGATCCTCGTTTTTCTCCTGCTGGAGTATTGGCTCCAAAGAGTAAAGCAGATCTTGCCTTTGCCATGCATATGCTTTCTTGGTTATCTACTAGCGGCACAGCAGCAATTGTTGAATTCCCTGGCGTGCTTTACCGTGGTGGTGCGGAACAGAAAATCAGAAAATATCTTGTTGATAATAATTATATTGATACTGTTATCCAGCTACCACCCGATCTCTTTTTTGGAACGACAATAGGAACATGTATAGTCGTGCTTAAAAAGAGTAAGAAGGATAATAAAACACTATTCATTGACGCTTCGTCCGAATTTGTACGGGGAGGCAACAAAAATAAATTAAGTGATGTTAATCGTCTAAAAATTTTGAATGCATTTAGCGACCGTAAAGACTCTGAATATTTTTCCAAACTTGTGGACAATAAAACTATCGCCGAGAATGGTTATAATATTGCCGTATCAAGTTATGTTGTAACAGAAGATACTCGTGAAATCGTTGATATCACTGAGCTTAACGCAAAAATAGCTCAGATTGTTGCGAAGCAAAACGAACTTCGTATTGCTATTGATAAGCTTGTTGAGGATATTGAGGAATCAAAGTAAGAATATGAGTAATAAACAAAGCAAAATGGAAAATTTGATTTCTGAATTATGTCCTAATGGCGTGGTGTACAAAGAATTAGGCCAAGTTGGAACCTTTACCAGAGGAAGTGGTTTACAAAAAACTGATTTCACGGAAAAAGGTGTTGGATGTATTCATTATGGTCAAATATATACATATTACGGAATTCGTACAAATGTAACAAAGTCATTTGTTTCAAAAGAACTAGCAGTCACTTTAAAGAAAGTTAATAAAAATGATCTAATAATTGCATGCACAAGTGAAAATATGGAGGATGTATGCAAAGCTGTTGTTTGGCTTGGTGAGGAAGAGATTGTTACTGGAGGCCATTCTACAATTTTTAAACACGATCAGAATCCTATGTATGTTGGGTACTTTTTTCAAACGCGGTATTTTTTTGATCAAAAGAAAAAATATGCAAAGGGAACTAAAGTAATTGAAATATCTGCAAAAGATTTAGCAAAAATAACAATCCCGATACCTCCTCTTGCAATTCAAGCAGAAATAGTCAAAATTCTTAATAATTTTACAGAGCTAGAAGCAGAGCTAGAAGCAGAGCTAGAAGCAGAGCTAGAAGCAAGACAACAGCAATATGAGCATTATAGAGATGAATTATTAAAAATTGAAAATAGCACTGATGCTAAAAGTGTAAGGTTCGGTGATATTGCAAAAATCGTTAGAGGGGGTTCCCCCAGACCAATAAGCAGCTATATAACAAACGATGAGAATGGAGTGAATTGGATCAAGATTGGAGATACAGAAAATGGGGGTAAATATATTACTCATACAGGTCAAAAAATAAAACCGTCAGGTGTGGCAAAGTCTAGATTTGTAAAAAAAGGCGACTTTGTTTTATCAAATTCAATGAGCTTTGGCCGTCCTTATATATTAAAAATAGATGGGTGTATCCATGACGGTTGGCTTGCAATAAGTGATTTCGATCAAACATACCATTCAGATTATCTGTACCACCTATTAAGCTCAAATCTTATCAGTAGAATGATGGAGCAAAAGGCGTCAAACGGAACTGTTAAAAATCTAAATGCGGAAATTGTGAAGTCGTTGATATTGCCAGCTCCATCGCTTGTGGATCAGAGACGAGTAGCCATTCTTCTAGATAAGTTTGACATCCTGACAAATGATATCAGTGAAGGCTTACCAGCAGAACTTAATGCTCGTCGAACCCAATACGAATATTATCGAAATAAATTATTGAGTTTTAAAGAATATGTCGGATAAACCAACTTACTACAATATGGTTGCACAGGGTTCTGAAAGTACAGTGGTGGCTCAATATGTTCGTGATGCCAATATGGTTAGAGATGCAAGCTACCAAAGTGAAGCTGATCTAGAACAAGCTTTCATTAAACAGCTTCAGTCACAGGCATATGAATACATCACTATCAGGTCAGAAACAGACTTGGTCGCTAATTTACGAAGACAGCTTGAAAAAATAAATAGCTTTACATTTACGGATGGAGAATGGGAAAGGTTCTTTATTGGAACTTTAGCCAACCCCAATCAAAGCATTGTCGAAAAAACTTTAACCATCCAAGAGGACTACATTAAAAACCTTACTCGTGAAGATGGATCAGTAAAAAACATCTACCTAATTAAAAAAGACAATATTCATGACAATAACCTCCAAGTAATCAATCAGTATGCGACTGAGGATGGACAACGTGCTAATCGCTATGATGTGACGGTATTAGTAAATGGTCTTCCCTTAGTCCACATAGAGTTAAAACGACGTGGAGTAGCTATACAAGAGGCGTTTAATCAGATTAACCGATATAACCGCGAAAGTTTTTGGGCTTCATCTGGTTTATTTGAATATGTGCAAATATTTATTATTTCAAACGGCACTCATACCAAGTACTACAGCAACACTACTCGCTCTCAACATATAAAAGACGCCAACGAAGGTTCTGTAAAGATTGGTAAACGAACTAGCAATAGCTTTGAATTTACGAGTTGGTGGGCAGATGCAATGAACCGCCCAATTACAGATCTGGTAGACTTTGCTAAAACTTTTTTTGCTAAACATACTCTATTAAACATACTAACGAAATACTGTGTGTTTACTACTGATCGGCTGTTATTAGTCATGCGACCATATCAAATAGTTGCAACTGAACGAATCCTAAACAAGATTGAAGTAAGTACTAACTATAAAAAACTTGGAACGGTTGAGGCTGGTGGATATATTTGGCATACGACTGGCTCTGGAAAAACTTTAACAAGCTTTAAAACTGCGCAACTGGTGAGTAAGTTAATAAATGTTGAGAAGGTTGTTTTTGTTGTTGATCGTAAGGACTTGGATTATCAAACAATGCGAGAATACGACAAATTCGAGAAAGGTGCTGCAAATAGCAATACAAGCACAGCCATTTTATCAAAACAGCTCGGTGATCCAAATGCTCGGATAATCGTTACCACTATTCAAAAACTTGACCGTTTTATTAGCCGTAATAGCGAACATGCTATTTTTGATGGTCATGTGGTACTAATATTTGACGAGTGCCACCGTTCACAATTTGGTGATATGCATGCCGCTATCACTAAAGCTTTTAAGAACTATCACATCTTCGGTTTTACCGGCACACCTATTTTTGCTATCAATGCTTCTTCGGGCGGTCGGCCAGACTTAAAAACTACAGAGCAAGCATTTGGTGACAAGCTTCATACCTACACAATTGTTGATGCAATCGCCGATAAAAACGTTTTACCTTTTAAGGTTGATTACGTTTCTACAATACGTGAGGCTGAAGACATTGAAGATAAAAAAGTAAGTGATATTGACCGAGAAGCTATCTTGGCTGCTCCAGAACGTATTTCAAATATTGTCAATTATATTAGAGAACATTTTGACCAAAAGACAAAGAGGAATAGTTATTACAAGATCAAAGATCGTAGGTTAGCTGGATTCAACTCAATTTTCGCTGTTTCATCGATTGATGTAGCTAAAAAATATTACGCTGAGTTTAAAAAACAACTTACGGACTTACCAAGTGACAAGCAACTCAAAGTAGCAACTATTTATAGCTTTGGTGTGAATGATGAAGATGCTGACGGAATGATAGACGAAAATTCCGAGGATACCTCCGGTCTTGATGTCAGTTCAAGAGATTTTTTGGATAGTGCTATCTCTGATTACAATAGAATGTTTGGAACGTCTTATGATACTTCATCCGATAAGTTCCAGAATTACTACAAAGATGTGAGTGAACGAGTTAAAAACCGAGAAATTGATGTCTTGATCGTGGTAAACATGTTTTTAACAGGGTTTGACGCAACAACTCTTAATACATTATGGGTTGATAAGAATTTGCGATTACACGGTTTATTACAGGCATACTCACGCACAAATCGTATATTAAACAGTGTAAAAACATTCGGAAATATAGTTTGTTTTCGAAACCTCGAAAAAGCAACAAACGAATCAATTGCCCTATTTGGTGATAAGGAAGCTAGCGGGATTGTGCTTCTGAAAGCATATGGCGATTACTATCATGGATATAAAGATGGAAATAAAGAAGTACGAGGCTATGAAAGCCTGGTTAAAGAGTTACAAGAAAGATTTCCTGTCGGCGAGAGAATTATTGGCGAGCAAAACCAAAAGGATTTTATCAAGTTATACGGAGCGATATTGCGCGTCCGCAACATATTAACAACCTTTGACGAATTTATTGGTAATGAGATATTGACTGAACGGGATGTACAAGATTATCACAGCGCTTATATCGATATTTATAATGAATTCCGTAAAGGTAAAGAAGAAGTAAAAGAAAATGTAAACGATGATGTGATTTTTGAGATGGAGCTCATAAAGCAAGTTGATATAAATATCGATTACATTCTTGGCTTAATTAAGAAATACCATGAGGACCATACCAAGAACCGCGAATTGTTACTTGATATAAATAAAGCTATCGACTCAAGTGTTGAACTCAGAAACAAAAAAGACCTTATCAATCAATTTATCGCCACACTCGATGTCCATTCAATCGTTGATGATGATTGGAGAAAATTTGTAGAGGGCAAAAAAGTTGAAGAACTTGAACAAATTATTAAGAGCGAAAACCTTGACCATGATGCGACCTACGCATTCATTAAGAACGCATTCCGTAATGGAAACGTTTCAACTACTGGTACAGCTATTACAAAAATACTACCACCAGTATCTCGTTTCTCACCTACCGGTGAACGAAGTAAAAAGCGTGAAAGTGTCTTAGATAAGCTGACTAGGTTCTTCGAGAGATTCTTTGATATTTCAAATAGATGAAAATGATTTAAGAATGGATACGTCAAAATTAAAGAAAATGTCGGAAGTCAAAAAAATAAAAATAATTTCTCCTGATACCATTGATGATGATCTTAAGAATTATCTTAATGTACTCGATTCAGATATAAAACCTTTTGACGAACTAGCAGTTGCGGATAAGATTAAAGAACTACTAACTAGCAAAGTAAAGGTTATTTCAAATAAATTAGATCGTGCCGAGTATGTAGCATTTTATTTTTGGCCTAACGATAGTGAAGAAGCGAAGAAACAAAAACGATATTACTATCCGATGATGTCGGGAACATCTAAAGACGGCCAGATCATGGATTTTCCAGATTCACGACATGTGGATCAGGAAGTAATAGAGTATTGGAAAAAAAGAGCAATTGAAGCCACTCACCCAAGTTTAATATGTCGATATGCAGATCTTGCTTTAGATTTTGAGACTAGAATTAATAATGGAAAATTTGATTATAAAATAGCTCAAAAAGTTATTGACACAACGATAATGATATGCGAGCAGTCATTAGATGATGGATTGGGTTGTAAACAAAAATTAGAGCGTGCACTTTTTATATCCAAATCAATAAATGATTCCACGAGACAAAAGTTTATTCAGAAAACGATTATTGAAACTGAAGATAAATTTGCAGAAGATGATAAACCAGGTCTCTGGGGGTACGGTTTCAGATGGCTTTTACTAGACCAAACTCAAGCACAACTATTAAACGGCAAACAAAAAACCAAACTTCTTGACGATCTAAATAATAGATTGGCCAGATTGGTTAATACCGAGAATCCTAGCTCTTGGAATGTTGAATGTGCGGTAGTTTTATTGGCCAGATACTACGAAATCAATAATGATGAGCAGAAGTTGGAGTATTTGCTTAAGCAGTTAGAAAGTGCTTATCGAAGAAATATACATGCAAATTCCGATGGGTTGTTAATAATTAACTATCTTGAAAAAATGACAGAAGTATATGGGCACTACGGACAGTACCTTTTTGCCAAAAATGCTGTACAAAGAATTAAAGATGAAATGAGTAATATTGGCAAACGTGCAAAGTTTGATTTTCATAAGATTTCTGTTGATTTAGATATAAAAAAAGAAGATATAGATAAGATACTAGACGGAATATTCTGGAAAAATAGAAAAAATAGATTAGAATCCATTCGGAACAAAATTGTCGTTTCTTTTATTCCCCGAAAAGACAAAGTTAAGGAACAGCTTAACGAAATCGCAGCAAAACATGTCTTTGTGCATCTTGGCAATCATTCTATAATTTCTGAAGATGGGTTTTCTCTGGCGAAATACGGATCAATAGAAGAAGATTTTGATAGACACTTACTCAGTCAATTTTCACAAAACTTACATTTTCAAACTGCGTTTCTTCATCTGGCATTAAATGAGCTTAAAAAAATGAAGAAGCCTGAGCAAATATATAAATTACTTGCAAAATCTGCTGTCTTTCGAGACGAAGATAAAGACTATTTAATGAAGGTGTTGAGTGATTATTGGAATGGTGATTATCTATCCTGCAGTTGTCTTATGATTCCGCTAATAGAAGACAGTATTCGAAATATTTATCGGTTAAATAATTTGTCATTCATTTCAGTTAACACTGATGGCGGCTATGACGTAAAATCTCTTAATTCTCTCCTTGGGGAGGGGGTAATTAAGCAAATATACGGCGTTTTGGGAGAACACCTTGTGTTTTATTTGCGAGTACTTCTTACTGAAAGAATTGGTTGGAATTTGAGAAATAATTTTGCACATGGCATAAATAAAAATTATTTTTCCCGGGTTGATGTGGCTGACCGTTTACTTCATGTGCTGTTCTGCCTATCTTTGGTTCGAAGGGTGGATAAACCATAGAAATGAAGTGCGATTTATATTGAAAGACAAAATTATGATAAATACTATTCAATTTCTGAAAAACTACGATGTTTTCGCATCTCAGGCTAGGTATTTCACAGCTAAATTGTTTTTCGATGAGCTTAAAAACAATAAAGATCTCAAGCCCAACAATCAGAAATTGATGAAGCTTAGAATTATTGAGGAATTGGTATCTGCCACCGAGGATTTGTCTCTCTGGTTATTAGTTGTTAGCCAACGTCTAGATAAGTCTAAAAATTTCGACATATGGGAACGATTGCTATTAGCTGAAGCAACAAATGTAGATGCTAAGTTATTTCTGGAACGTTTAAACAGATTGCGATCTCGAGAGAGCGTTTTAAAGAAACTTAATATTATTAATAGTAAAAAGTTAGAATTACAGCTAGGACTGACCAATAAAGAAGTTCAAGAATCACTAGACTATATTATTAAAGCTATACAGGTGACTATAAAAAATAGACAGATAAGTAATGGGGTTCTAATTAGGGCACATAATAAAATAAAGCATGGCATGGCGGTATATCTAGATTCAAAAGATATAGATAATCTTATAATTAGAGATTTAAGACTAGTTGGTAAATCTAGTTCTAAAAGAAAGAAAAATCGTTACTTTGATATTAAATTTGATATGGATAGAGCAGATAAATTGGTAGGAAGTATTTTAGCAATTTCACAAGCTATAAGAAGTTTAATATATTTAGTTCAAGCTGATTTTCGTTATCGCATATCAATAGATAAACATATTAGAAACAAAACAAAAAAGTTCTGGCTGGCTGAGTTGGATAAAACTGGTTTAGAATAGTTTAGATTTATAGAAAATAAAATATAATAAATATATGTCCCCTCAGAAAATCGGTAAAAAATTAAAGGAAGCTAGGCTGAAACTTGGATTAAAGCAGGTCGACGTGGCTAAAAAAGCAGATATTAGCTACAACTATTACGCCCGGATTGAACGTGATGAGGAAAATCCAACTCTGGAAACACTTGAGAAAATCCTAAAAGTCTTAAAAGTGAAGTCTTCAGATATCTTGCCGTTTTAGTCTTTTTTTAGCTTTACTGGTTTAATCTTCCCACTTTGTTCATCTTCAACGATTTTATGTGCGGCCATGTGCGCTACCGCATGCTTCTTTTCAAGATGTTTAATAGCATCCTCTCGAGTCGCATCAGATTTACCCGTCGTTTTAAGATAACGGATAGTTGCTTCAATGTCACTTTCGGTAATTTCGTAGCCTTGGAAAGGTTTTCCCATATGGCGGAAGTATACCATTTTCATATGTATCTCCCAAAATTTAAAAAAATAAATAAATCTTCGGCGAAGCCGCCGCCCTCAAGGCGGCGCATAAATTCCCTACTATGTATCTGTGACAAAATGTTCAAACTGCCTTCCCAGAGGATTGTGCGGTCTAATATGGCTAGTTTCCGGTGATGATTACCTCTACAGAGTAATACTTGGATTCCAATGTCTTCTAACGCTTCTATTTCCCTCTCAGACTGGAGGTTGTAACCTTCTGAATGCTCTTTGGGGTCACGGGTGATAATAAATATCTTTACGTTTCGATTATGAAGCTTTCTTAGTGTCGGCCAAAGCGATTTCATACGTTCGCTAGTAATAAATGGGCTTTCGATGATGAGTTCTTGCTGGCAATGCTCCAGATCCTTCATGAAAGCTTGGTAAAACGTCTTTTCGTCATGAAGTGAGGTAGTAAAGCTATTCATGGCTTATCTCCTCAGTGTCGATCACTACGATCTTGCCGTTATAATAAGTAAAGCCTAGTTCTTTTAATCGTTCGTAAGTCTTTAAAATGCTCTCGAGTAGGTGTTCCACCCTGAACCCAGAGGGCTCACCAAATTGGTCTATCTAAAACATGTCAATAGCAAGATACCTTCACTTAATTTGTTTGAAGCACAAATAGTTCATTCAAAACTCTAATTCTTTCGTCAATTTCATCAAAATTTTCACCAATACTT
>Ga0209318_1000836_pt1 | contig 24783 bp, 26 predicted proteins | sample RifGroE1_FD_183999 | JGI IMG/M metagenome (GOLD analysis project Ga0209318, IMG submission 183999) | Groundwater microbial communities from Rifle, Colorado, USA - Groundwater E1 (SPAdes) (version 2) | ecosystem: Environmental > Aquatic > Deep subsurface > Groundwater | place: Rifle, Colorado...
GGCAATTATGGCTGCCGTGCTCGTGGCGCTCCATGATTCTGTTCCCATCGAGGTACAGTTCAACATCAACACGGTTGCCGTTGTATCCGTTCGGCCTGGTGCATTTTATGGTTTCCATGCTTCTCCTCACAGATAAATTTCAACGATCCCGGCGAGCATATAAATCGCCGGGATGATTATTGCCAGTTGCCAGGGTTTCATACGGCCCCCCCCAAATATCCCACCAGTGCGCGCTTGCCAGCACCGCTCCGCCCGGCTTTGTTGCGTTCCAGGTGTGGCCGTCATGGGACAGAATCCAATTGCTGTACTCAGGATGATCTGTCACGGTCGCCCGGTATTTCTTCTTTGTGTCCAGCGTGTTCGTGTTTTTGATGGTCATCGTCTCATCCTCACTCAATATATCCCGGTATGCCGGGTCAGATTAACCGTTTATAAAATCTCGTCGGCATATTGGCTTGCGCATTCATCGCACAGCCAAACATTGCGGCCTTCTTCGGGAACGAAGTATCCAGCATTGTTTTGGTCATCCGTATTGCAAACTTCACAGCATCCGTTTTCTACTATCTTAATCTCCATGGTTTCGTCTCCTCTGGTCTGGTTAAATTTCACGGCCCTGGTGCGTGTCCAGGACCGGGGGAATGGTTAAATGGATCGCTGATTGCGCAGGAATGCGCGCCACCATTTTCGACACACCCTGTCGAATTGTTTGTCATCATTCCCATTGTATGACTCGGTTGATCCAGACAAGTGGCCGCTATCGCAAATCTGGTTTCCGAGTGTGCCGGGTTTACCGTTCAGGTCAACCCATATGTAGCCACCATTGCGCGGACAGAAAAATGTTACAACCCCGTGGTTTCTGCTATTGATTGTCGTTTCCATGGCTCATATCCTATGCAGTTCTGGTCGTGTCGCCGATATCAAACAGATAGGTAGACTCTCCCAACTGCAACTCTCCGAGATCTTGCAGTTCTGACACCGACATTTGCGCCAACCACTCGTCACCCAATGCTGGATCAAAAACAAAACAGCGGGATTTGAATTCTCGCAGTGCCTGAGCGTGCATTTCTTGCATTTTCTGGATTTGGTTCATTGCTTGTCTCCTATTTTTTTGGCTTAATGCCCTTCCCTTTGATTAATAATATAGCCACTATCATGCCACAAGTCAACTTAAATTAATAAAATATTATCATCAATAAATACGTGCGGTTACGTGATGCAAGGCTGAATGTGCGAAAATAATAATTGACTCGGAAAAGCAGAAGTCGCCCAAATGGTAGGCGCATGTTGCTTTTTATGGGCGCATTGTGCTGCGGCGAAGGTAGATATTTTTGCGGTAACGATAAAAAAATGTTTGATTTTCCTGGGGAAAAGTTGTTTACTGAAAATATCCCTTCGGGGCGCATGTCTCCTTCCTTCGCCGGACTCATCCACCGGCCCGTAGCCCGCCTGTCCTTCCGAGGGCGGCGGGCTTTTTTATTTTGGAGCAATTTATGATAGTTACGGTGCAAATAGAAGATGCTGATTATGTAAATGCCACCAAACCGTTTTACAACGGATGCAGTTTCCGGGCAATTTTTATGGCTGACGGTTATGTTTTTCTGGAGCCTGGATGTTATTTTTTGGTAAATTTAGCGCAGGGGGCAGAGCGGTATTTTTATGAGCAGTGGAAAGCCGCCGGCAAAAAACCGTTTAGGGTGGAGCTATCTCCGGAGGCAAAAATGGAAATCATGGGCGAGAAGCCGTGTAGGCATTGCGGCGGTCATTTATTTGAGGAAAATCCTAGACCGTGCCGGGTGGAAGAATAGCATTCTGGAGGATGGAGAGATGGAGACAGCAACTGCAAGGATGGCCGCTAGTATTTTTAGCGAGGGAATGCGCAGGGAGAACGAGAACAGAAAAGAAGCCGTGGCCAAGATGTTTGACGCAGACGATGCAACGGTAAGGCATTTTTGGCAGGCATGGCAGGCTGGAGGATTTTGTTCATTCGAGGATATGTTGTGCCGGTTGGTTGTTGTCTTGGTCGAGGAAAAGAAAACGTTTCACGGTTGGCTGGTAGATGGGATTAATAACCGTGCCAATTCAGTTTTAATACCTAAAAATTAAGTGGCAAAAGTAATGGATTTTTTACCACTTGCGATATGGTCTGTTGGATATTTTTACGTTGCCTCGTATGGGGAGAGAACATATTTTGAGAATGGCATGAGCGAAGAAAAAGTTAGAGCAAAAACCGGACTGTGCAAATACGTTTGGGCAGCCGGGATAGTAGCATTTTTGGCTTTAGGGATATGGCAAAAGTAATTATAATTAATACATGCGATGATTGCCCCTTATTTTCTGAGCGGTCGAAATGCAAGAGGGACGGATCACCAAAACGCGGTGATGATGGATGCTACGAGGTGCCGGCTGATTGTCCTCTGGACGAGTCAGGCCGGGAAATAGAGATGGATTTTTACGGGGAGGACAGGTGAAAGGATCTCCAAGCACGTGGTTCTATTCTCAGCAGGGCAAGGAAAATCACGATAAAATATTTTCAAAAAAGGATAAGAATATGGAAATGCAGCAGCAGGGATCGGAACAGAACGCGGGAACGGTAATTACCATGACCATCAACCAAGGGCAGATTACGCTGTCGGTCGACGGCGGTGAGCAGCAGCCGGTACGGAATATTCAGGAGGCCCTGTCAACCATCAGAGACATGGCGCAGGCGTCAATGACCGATGTTTCCGCGCAGGCCGAAGAGGACCAGGCGTTCAAGCAGGAGTTCAAGCCGGAGCAGCGGAGGTTCTAGGGTGTCAGAAAAACAATCGAAATTAGAGGCAAGAGAGCGCGAGATTGCGGAACGCATAGGCGTGATGAAAAATTCTCTGCATAAATTTGTCGCCGGGGAGCCTGTTTTGTCTGTTGTGTATGCAATGCTTGAGGTTGTCGCCGAGGTAGTACCGCACGGCGAGCAGCAGGACGCGATGGTCCGGGATATTTTCGATGAGTGCATGGGGCGAAGGGCTGAGTAATGGCTGTTGATTGGGAGAGGGTCGAGGCTGATTACCGCGCAGGCATTAAAACATTGCGCGTTATAGCCGGAGAGAACGAAATCTCACATGTGGCCATTGCGAAAAGGGCAAAGCGGGACAAGTGGCCGCGCGACCTGTCGGCGAAAATAAAAGCCAAGGCGGAAGCCATGGTTAACAAGAGGTCGGTTAACAGTTCAGTTACCAAAGCGACAGAGGCTGAGGTAGTAGAGGCAAATGCGCATATGCAGGCCGATGTAATACTAGGCCAGCGCACCGACGTGCCCAGAAGACGAGAGTTTGTGGGCAGGCTGTTTAAAGAACTGGAAGAGTTAACCGGGAACGCCGACTTGGTGGAGCAGTTAACTTTGGCCCTCCAACAGGGCGATCAGGGAAAGCTGGCTGAAATAGCCCGCAAAGTAGCCAGCCTTCCGTCACGCATCAAAGGTACGGTTGATTTGGTCGGAGCTTACAAAACACTGTTTGGCATGGAACGAGAAGTATTCGGCATAACCAGCAAGAGTGGATTTGACAGCGACCCTATAGCAGAAATAGAGGTAACGATAATTGACGGCCGGCAAAAAAATTAAGATAGACAAGCCAGCCACTTTTGCCCCGCTCATGCGCCCCGCGCGGTACAAAGGAGCGCATGGGGGCCGAGGGTCTGGGAAAAGCCATGAACGCGCAGAGGCGCTGATTCAGCGGTGCATGGAAAAAAAAACGGATGCTGTATGTATCCGCGAAATACAACTCACACTGAAACAATCAGTTAAAAGGCTCCTGGAGCTGAAAATTGAATCTCTCGGAGTCGGTTCCTATTTCGAGGTTCAGGACGCGCAAATCAAAACGCCGCGCGGCGGTGTCATCATATTTCAGGGCATGCAGAACCATAACGCCGACTCTATCAAGTCGCTGGAAGGGTTTGACATCGCATGGGTCGAGGAGGCACAGTCGCTGTCTCAGAGGTCGCTGGACCTACTCAGGCCAACAATCAGAAAAGAAAACTCAGAGATTTGGTTTACCTGGAACCCAAACGACCCAACAGACCCGGTTGACTCTCTGTTGCGCGGTGAAGATCCTCCTTCTGACAGCATTGTGGTTGAGGTCAATTACGATGACAACCCGTGGTTTCCTGATGTTTTGCTGGCTGAAATGGAGTATGACCGCAGGCGTGACTATGAAAAATATCTCCATATCTGGAAGGGCCAGTATCAAAAGAATAGCGAATCGAGAGTGTTCAAGAATTGGTCTGTTTCCGAATTTGAGGCCCCGCACGAGGCGATATTCAGGATGGGTGCAGATTGGGGATTTTCCATTGACCCCTCTGTCCTGGTTAGGTGCTATATCCAAGGGCTGAAGTTGTTCATTGACTACGAAGCATGGATGGTCGGTTGCGAGATAGATCAGCTCCCGGACCTGTTCGACACTGTACCGGGCTCCCGCAAATGGTTCATTACGGCTGACTCGGCGCGTCCGGAGACGATCAGCTATATGCAGCGCCATGGATTCGAGAAAATCGCAGCGGCAGCCAAGGGGAAGGGGTCAGTAGAGGACGGCATTGAATTTTTGAAAAGTTTTGATATCATCGTTCACCCGAGGTGTAAGCATGTGATTGATGAGTTAACGAATTATAGATGGAAAACTGACCCGCTAACTGGTATAATACTTCCTATTTTGGAAGACAAAAACAACCACACAATCGACGCAATAAGATACGGGGCAGAGGGCGCGCGGAAGGCGATCATGAGCGGGCATCTTCCATCCATACATGCCGCTTATGACGATATTAATCCAGGAATGGGGATGTGATGGTGTTTTACTGTTGTTAGGCAGCAAGATGGCAGATTGTTTAGTAGCATCAGATGTTTGCATGATAATTCCCAGTCTTGAAGTGAGAAGAAAAGCCGTGTTTATACAATCATAGATGGAGCGGAAAAAATGACAGCGAAAGCGACATTTACAGAAGTTGAAAACGGAGATGGATCGGCAAAACTGGTCCAGTGGACACTGACAACGGCAGACCATACCGGCCAGGCAATAGGTTATCCGGAATGGAGTGTGCGTTCATTCCAGGTTGAGGGCACGTTCGGCGGCGCGACGCTGGCCATTGAAGGCAGCAACGACATGACCAACTACCGGGCAATCACCAACCAGGGCGATACGGTCAAGCTGCAATGGACCGAGGCGCAGGATATTTTGCAGGCGCAGCAGACATGCCGCAAGATGCGCCCGAGACTGACGGCAGTCGGCGTTGATGCGTCACTGGTGGTCAGCATGTTGATGGTCCGGCCCACTCCGATGCGGACATGATGGATGGATCACAAGCTCGCAAAAATATTATGGCAAGTCGCTAAAATGCTTGCGTCTTTGCTTGAAAAAGAGTATGGATTAGGGAGTAAGTGCAAAAAGGTTGAAAAGGCCGTGCTCTAACGCCCTGCCGACACATACAAAGCCGTGCTGATAAAGCCCTGCTGTTTCCCGTCCTCGGGTTACAGCAGGGCTTTTTTATTTTGGGGAATCGATGAGCGAAGCAGCGCAACAAATTCTTGACGAATTGGCCGCAAAGAAACATCAGCAGATAGAGATGATGGGTCTCGCTGTTGCAAAGCTGCGCGACCAAGCTGTGGAGAAGCGGCGCGAATCCGGCATTGAAACCCAGTGGCAAGAAGATGAAGAATATTACCAAGGGGTAGACGATGCCAACCGTTCAAACGGCACCTACACCAAAAGCACATCGACCGAAGGCGGGTTAATCGGTGATGGCCGCAAAAAGAAAACAAACCGCACCACAGCATTTTTCAATCTGACCCGGCAGTTTTGCGACTCAGCAAGTGCCAGGGTTTCCGATATCATTTGCCCGTCAGGCGATTGGAATTTTCAGCTCAAGGCAACACCCGTCCCGGATATCGAAGAGTACGCCGAGGATAAAACACCAGTACAAGACACCGAAGGGCAACCAGTACTGAAAGAAGACGGGCAACCAGCAGTCATCGGGGAGTTTGCCAAGGAAGAGCTTGACAAGTCCGCGAAGTCCGCGAAGAAGGCCGAAAAGTATATTCTTGATTGGCTGGTTGAGTGCAACTATCACACCCAAGTGCGCCGGGTGATTGACGACTGCATCAAGCTCGGAGCTGGCATCCTGAAAGGTCCGATCCCGGAAGAGAAAAAGAAACGACGCGTTACCCGTGAAGGCGACTCCGTTACGGTTGAAATCGAGGCAAAGGTTTCTCCCGTCTCGAAGCGCATTTCGGTATGGAACTTTTACCCTGACGGAGACTGCGGGGAAAGCATACACAGCGGCTCTTGCTGCTTTGAGAAGGATTACCTTACAAGAAAACAGCTTGAGGCTCTCAAGGGTGTAGAAGGGTATCTTGCCATCCAGATCGACAAAGTTATCGAAGAAGGCCCCGGCAAATGCAACATAGAGCGGCAGAGGGATTCAAGAGGTCGGTACAAGAAGGGCGAAAAAACATCCATGTTCGAGGTCTGGTATTTCTATGGCGAAATACCGTCGGAAGATCTTGACGCATGCTACGAGATCGGCGGCGGAGATGATCCACGCAACGATGGGGAGCGCAAAAAAAAGTCAATCCCCGCTATCGTCACGTTGGTCAACGATTCTCCGATTAAGGCCGTTGTATCGCATCTTGCATCCGGAGAGTTTCCCTATGACCTGATTACATGGCAGCAGATAGATGGCAAGCCGTGGGGTATAGGCGTAGCCAGACAAGGCCGGACAGCGCAAGAGTTCTATTGCGCATCGGCAAGGACGCTGGTTGACAACGCCGGTGTTTCTGGTGCGCCGATGTGCGTTGTAAATCGGTCAGTGGTCCAGCCGGCGGACGGCAGATGGGAAATCGGGGCGAGAAAAGTTTGGTACACCGCGGCAGAGGCGTTGCAGGCAGATGTGCGCACCGCTTTCATGTTTGTGGATATCCCGTCACGGCAGCAGGAATTGACAGCTCTGATTCAACTTGCAAAGCAAATGATGGAAGAGAGCACCGGCATTTTCTTCCTGATGCAGGGCGACCAGGGGGCAGCCCCTGATACTGTTGGCGGAATGCAGCTTCTGCATAATAACTCCTCGGCAGTGCTTCGGCGTTTCGCCCGCGTGTTTGACGAGATGATCACAGAGCCGCACATTTCCAGATACTACTATGACCGGCTGATGGTTGATCCTGATATCCCCAGCGATTGCAAGATTGACATGACTATTGATGCTATCGGATCCGCTGTCCTGGTTGAAAGGGCTATCCAGGAAATGCAGGTGACAAATCTGGCAGTCATGGCCCTGAACCCCGCCTATGGATGGGACCCGGAGAAGGCTGGCGAGCAGTTGCTGAAATCTCTTCGGTTCGACCCGGAAGGGTTCAAGATGGACCCCGAGAAGAAAGAACAGATCCAGCAGCCGGAAGATCCGAGAATCGCAGCGGCGAAAATACGAGAAGAGGGGGCGAACGTTAGGGCCAAAGAGCAGAACGAACTCATGCAGGCGAAAATCGCAGCAGACACCGACAGGGACACATCATACAACAACAGTTTGGCAAACCGCGACATGGTTCAAGCGCAGACAAAACGGGAAGAGTTGCAAATGAAACTGGAGCTTGCCCGCCTTGAGTATGCGGAAAAGCACAACATCAGCCTGGAAGAACTCAAGACGGAGCTTGCCACCACCGCCATGAAACTGAGGACACAGAAAGAACTATCCAGGCTGAAGATGCCAGGGAAACAGGCGACCAGCCCGCCTACTGAGCCTGCCGGTAGGGCAGATGTCGGCAAATCATTTCAGGAGTGACAAAAATGGGATCGGCCAACATTTTTTTTGATTTATATAGTGAGATTCCAGAAGGTTGCACGTGCGACATGTCAGATCCGCTGCTATGCCCTGTCTGTCTCGATATTTACATAACAATGAGGAACGCAAATGATAGCAGAATTGATCAGCAGAGTTTTCCAAGCCAGGGACGTGACGCACCGGGCGCACCTGGCATCGAAGAAATATTCTGAACACATGGCGCTTGGGTCTTTCTATGAGGCGTTGCCGGGCAAGATAGACGGAATTGCCGAGGCGTACCAGGGAGCGTTCGGGATTATCGATCACTTCGATGTTGAGACAGAAAAGGTTGAAGATGTAGCAAAATATCTTGAGGATGAGGCGGACTGGATCACGACAAACAGGGAAGAGATAGCAAACGACCACGCTTCCGTCATCAACATGCTTGATGATCTTGTGGCTGATTATCTGTCCTGTATTTATAAGCTGGAAAATTTGAAATGAAGCTGACTGAAACTGAAAAGAACTCAGCGTTATGGCAGAAGATTTCAAGCTATTTGAACGAACGGCTTAACAGTCTCCGGGCCTACAACGACGGGGATATTAACATATTAACCGATGTGCAGACCGCGACCGTGCGGGGGCAGATCAAAGAAGTCAAAGCTTTTCAGGCCATGGCAACACGACCTGAAAACATGGATAGCGACGAATAGCCGTTATCGTTTTGGCGAGGGCAATTATGACACCTGAAGAATTAGCAGCACAAGAAGAAAGTAAGGCTTTTGAAAGCGAGATGTTTTTTAACAAGCCGGCCGAAGAGACCGGCAAGGCCGAACCTGCAAAGGAAGAGGTAACGGAGACGCTGGAAAAAGTTGAAGAGCAGAAGGAAGAACCTACTTTCGCGGGCTACAAAGAATCTGAATTGAAGGTAATTTTAGGACGCATCCAAGAGATTGACGCCTTAAAAGACACTCTCAACAAATTCAATAGCCGACTGAGTGGGCAAATTGGCGATTTCCAGGAAAGGTTGAAGAAAATTCAAGCCGACAGGCGCGGCCCTCGTTTCAAAGGGGATGCCACTGAAAAGCTGAAGGAAGAATTTCCAGACCTGGCCGGGATACTCTTTGACGAAGAGGTCAAGGAAGAAGTCAAGGAAGAGAAAAAGGAAGAAGCAAAAGACCTTCCAAAGGAGCAGCCGAAGGAAGAGGCCAAGCCGCTTGACGAGGACGCAGTAGAGCGCATGCTTGAGACGAAGCTTGTCAAGAAGAAGCACAAGGATCTTGACCAGATCAAGGCTGACCCGATGTTCCATCAGTGGTTGGGGAAACTCCCCGCCGCTGAGTTCCAAACAATCATGAACACATGGGATTCCGATATTATCATCGGCACCATAGACAGGTATAAATCAGAGACCGCTGAGTCTCAAAAAAAACAAAAAACCGAATCGAGATTCAAAGCTGCCGTAGCTCCGAAAGGGACCACGCAACCGAAACCAGCGGCGTTATCCCCGGAAGAAGAAGAGCGGCTTGCCTTTGAGTCTGAGATGTACGGTTAGGAGAAATAACAATGGCAATGCAAGTATACAGTTCACCGGCACAGCGTATTGGTAAGCTGAAAGGACGGATTTTGAAGCACTGGGCACCGATGATCGTGCTCGGTAAAGTTGGCGTTAAAGATGATTTCGACCGCAACAAAGGCGACACCGTTATTTATCGCCGGTGGCTGCCGAAGGGTTCCACCACCGCAAGCCCCAACACCTGGCAGGCAACCGAGACGGGCGACCGTGTTGCAGCGTATGCAAACGCTCATCTCGCCGATGAGGGCGTAACCCCGGCTGCGGAAACTCTTACCCCCCAGGACATTACCGCTACCCTTCAGCAGTATGTTGTCCTGTTTGGCTACACCGACAAGACAGCCGACCTGTATGAAGACGATGTCCCGGCTGAAATGACTGAGCAGGTAGGCGAGCGTCTTGCCCTGGTTCAGGAGCTTGTTCTTTACGGGCAGCTTAAGGGTTGCACGAATAAATTCTACGGCGGAACCGGTACATCACGCGTTACGGTGAACGGGAAAATTACCCTGTCACTGCTCCGCAAGATCACCCGGTCGCTGGACGCAAACCATTGCAAGAAAGTCACCAAGATGGTTATGCCTACTCAGGGATTCGGTTCAACCTCCGTTGAGCCCGGTTATCCGGTATTCATCCACACCGACCTGAAGCCTGATATCCGCGATCTGCCGCTGTTCAAGCCGTATTCGGATTACGGCAAAACAGATGCCTCGGAGACTGGCGAGTTTGGCAAGTGCGAGGAGTTCCGTTTCTTCGCAAGCCCTGAGCTTGCAGCTATCCAGGGCGAAAGCGGCGTAACTGCTGCGGTTACTACGGCAGGATGTGAGAACCTCCAGAGTGTCGGCGGTTCCTATATCGACGTGTACCAGGTCATCGTCGGTTCGCGTGAAGCTTGGGGCCATATCGGGCTGAAGGGGTCAAGTGAGGTCAAGGTGATCGACGTTCCCCCGAACAAGACGGACAAGGCTGATCCCGTTGGGCAGCGCGGCTACATCGGCGCGAAGGTCTGGTATAACGCGGTAATCCTCAATAACCTTCAAATGGCATGTGTTGAAGTCGGCACATCGTCACTGTAAGGGGGTGGGATATGCCTAATCTCAACCAGATTTTGAAAGGTATTCCCGATGCGGGTTCCTCTGATGCCATCAGAAAGGCGTTGCAGAACCTGTTCATCAGGGCCAATACCGTGGCCCTGGAGCCTGCCGGGTTGGCAATCGGCACCGGCAGTGCGGCAAAGGTGAAGATCGTAAATGATGTGATATGCCTTGTCGAGTCGAGGCCGGTAAAGATAGCCGCTGCATCAGAGGTGACTCTTGCCGGAACGATTGCCGATGCTGCATACAACGCCATTGCGATTGAAACAAACGCGGCGGGCACCGTATCGGCAAAGCTGGGGACAGCAGCCACAACGCAAGCCGCTGTTGTGCTTCCTGCTTGGTCAGAAGACAAGGCCCGCCTGGGGTATGCCTTTATCCATGCGAGCGGGGCGGCTATTACCCTCGGGACAACTCTCCTGAACTCCGGGCAATGCATTGTTGACTATGTTGACACGCCGGGGATGCACGATTTTACACTCAAAGCAGATTCAAATCTCATAGGTGATTAGAAATGGATAAAACAGATATTCGCGGGTTGAACTTCTGCACCACCAACAGTTTGCTGACTGCCACCGGCGCGGAAACCGTTCACGACACCACCGTCTTGCTGAACTTTTGTATCGGCGGCAAGGCATACACCAAGAGCGGCACCAATGCCGACCAGGCCACACCGACCACTGACTATAACACCAGTGCCGCTTTCCCTGCCCTTGTCGGCGGGGCAAGTGTCGCCGGTGTCGGTGGTAACGGGTGCGCTGTCGTTTGGGCCTACAACTCAAGCGGGGCGGTAAAGTGCATGATGGGTCCGCACCAGCCGCTTGACATGGCGGGCAATTTTATCATCGCCCCTACGTTCCCGAAAGTTCCCGACGATGTTTGCCCGTTTGCCTACCAGATTTTGAAGGCAGGCAATACGGCATCGGCAACGGCTATTATTTTCGGGACGGCAAATTGGAACGCCACCGGCTTCACCAATGCGATTGTCAACGTGTTGGTTCTCCCGGCAAGGCCGCAGGTTTCTTAATAATGTGGAGCCCTTCGGGGCTCCTTAACGAGGTTTACAATGGCAAAAGGTATTGAATCACAGAATTTTGCACAGCAGAAAGAAAGAAAGGTTGATTTGGCCGATGACCGCGCAAGGGTTTTCTTGGCAGAAACAGATATCGTCGGGGCCTCTGGTGTTGATGCGTCATACGCCGAAGAGCTGAAGTTTATGGAGGACGAGCTTGTTGTCCGCATCCATAAAACATCAAACCAGAACGAGGATGACCCGGTAATGTGCGGCTGCAACGGTGTCCCGGCCAGGATCTTTCGCGGCGTCCCAACCAAAATCAAACGGAAGTTTGTAAACTCTATTTTGGCATCAAGCCTGATGAGGGTGGAGACTGTCGAGGGCACCAACGAGCGTGGCGAAAAAACGACCTACATCAAGAAGTTCTCCGGCGAAAGATACCCGCTCAGTATCGAGTTTGACCCGAATCCGGGCAAGGGCAGGGCATGGGTTGAAAAGGCGATAAGGAACGGCGGGTCATGAATTACCTGGAGCTTGTCAATGAGGCGAGATCGCTTTGCGGCTTGTCGAATGCCGACCTGACAACCATTGTCGGGGCGGTTGACGAAGACGCAAGGTTCTCGCGATGGGTTGCCGACGAATGGCGGAAAATCCAGATGCTTCATCCGGACTGGGAATGGATGAAGAAGGCAATGACTTTTAATACCGTTGCCGGGACAAGCTCTTATTCAATTTCTACTATCGGGCTGTCCGACTTTGCTTCATGGAAACAAGACTCTTTCCGGTCTTATTTGACCTCTGCGGGACAAGGCACTGAAAGATTCCTTGATTTCTATGAAGACTACGAGCAATTCAGGGACCTGTGGCTTTACGGGACCAGGGAAACCACCCAGTCAATGCCGGTTGCGATCACCATCAAGCCAGACAAAAGCCTTCTCCTGGCGCTTGTCCCGAACGGCATATACACAATCAGGGGTGAGTATTTTTCAACCGTTACCGCTTTTGCTGATGATACCGACGAGCCGGAAATGCCCGAGCGGTTCCATATGGGCATTGTCTACAAGACGATGGTGAGATACGCGATGTTTGAATCCGCCCCTGAAGTGCTGGCGGAAGGCACAAGATTGTGGGCCGAAGAAAAAGCCGGACTTGAGCTTGATCAGCTTCCAGGGGTGGCGTATTGAAAGGGATGCAACTAGCCCCTGTGCGGTACGATCTGGCCGTGTTCAAGGGCGGCATGGATCAGATATCGCCTTTTCTTGGCATGAACCCAGGAACGCCGAGAAACGCCTTGAATTTCGAGTGTGGAATCACTGGCGGGTTCACCTATATCAACGGCTATGAGCGATACGATGGGCAGGCGTCACCAAGCGATGGAGTGGCAACAGTTATTACCGGGTCAGGTGTTCTATCCTCAAGCGTTGCGGTTGGCGACACGATAACGGTTAATGACGGTGTGACCTTGATGCTGTCCGGAGATGTTGCGGCAATCAACGGCACTGTCGATGTAAGACGAATCACGCTGTCCAAAGTGACCGTAAACACCGGCGATGACATGATAGGGGTTTCGATATACAATGGCGCGACATTAATCGGGACGGTTATTGACAACGCGGCTTTGACATCCAAACAATACAGCATCGACAAAAATGATGTTGCCGATCTTTACCGGGCCGACATCGCTGCTGTCCCAGGGTCAGGCCCTGTTCGCGGCGTTTTCCTGTTTGTTGACAAGGTCTATGCATTCAGAGACAATGAAGCTGGCGACGCCCTTGCTCTTTATGTCGAGTCAGTTGCAGGATGGGTTCTTGTGCCGTATATGCAAATTGTCTTGTTCGCGGCAGGGACAGGCATACCGACAGACGGCGGCACATTAACGCAGGGCGGTGTGACAGCCGTAGCCAAAAGGGTATGCGCGAGAAGCGGCGACCCTCTATGGGTTGCTGGCGACACGGCCGGGGCCATAGTGATTACCGATCTTGCCGGGGGAAACTTTGCTGCCGGCGCGGCAACAATCGGCGCGACAACTCTTACATTGGCTGGGGTGCAAACAGACATAGCGGTTGCCCCCGGTGGTCACATCGAGACAACGCAGTTTAATTTTTATGGCCAAGGGAATGATAGGGTTTATGGTTGCGGCGGTGAAGATGTTGGCTTTGAGTTCGATGGCGAGACATATGTTCCCATTCCTACTGGCGCGGTTGTCGATACCCCAAAGCATGTTATATCACACAAAAGCTCTCTCTTCTGGGCGGTAGGAAACGGGTTTATTGTTTCTTCTCCGGGATATCCATTTGACTATACTGCACTGAACGGTGCCTTTGAGTGGAATGTCGGCGGCGAGGTGTCTGGATTCAATAAACTGCCGGGATCAGAGAACACAGCGGCCCTCGGGGTGTGGGCGCTCAACTCCATCAATATTTTGTACGGGGCGTCCGCCGACACATGGGACTTGAAAATGTACGCGGTCGGTGCCGGCGCTCTTCATTACAGTGTGCAAAACCTCGCGCAGTCTATCGCGTTTGACACCAGGGGCGTGATAAATCTCCAGGCCACACTGAGTTATGGCAACTTTGACCAGGCCACTCTGACCTACGCGATCAACCCGTTTGTTATCGGCAACAGGTCAGGTTTTATTTGCTCCGCTCTCAACCGGACCACATCGCAATATCGGGCATTTTTTTCTAACGGGTACGGGATACGAACGACAATCATAAACGGCGAGCTTATTGGAAATACAACCACATTGTTTCCAGATGTTCCATTCTGCGCATGTGACGGAAAATTGAGCGACGGCACTGATGTTTCATTTTTTGGGGCGACAGACGGCTTTGTTTACCAACTTGACAAAGGGACATCGTTTGACGGTGACGCAATCAATGCAGAGCTTGATTTCCCGCCAAACTTTATCAAATCTCCCCGCATCCGCAAGAGATTCAGAAAGTCCTCAATAGAATTGTACTCAGAGCACTACGTATCGTTTGTTTTCCAGTTTTCCACGGGATACGGGAACGAAATACTTGCCAAGGCTTTCCAGAACGAAAGAACATACTCGGAAGATCTGTTTTTGCCGCAATGGGACGTTGGGGTGTGGGATGACGGGAGCATATGGGACGGGTACAACGTGACCCCGAAAGAGCTTCGCGTGACCGGTACAGGCACAAGCATAAAATCAAAAATTGTTGTAAATTCTGACTACATAGAGTCTTTCACGGTGAACAGTTTGACAACTAATTATTCGTATAGAAGGGGAGAAAGGTAATGGCTACTCCGGTACTTCCATGGACAAGCGCGACAGTAACCCCGAGAAAGATAACGGAAAACGAAACAGTCTCCGGACAGCTTACCGGGTTGCTGGCTGAAAATAGCCCGTACATTCAGGCAAGCAGGTCAAACGCCGCAGATGCTTCAAGATCGCGAGGGATGCTGAATAGTTCTCTCGGGATAGGGGCGGGAGAGAAAGCGGCAATTGAAGCAGCGGCCCCTATAGCCGGACAGGACGCTTCAACCTATGCGGCTGCTGGATTGTCGTCGCAGAACGCCAACCAAGAGATGCAGCAACAGAAAGAGCAGTCGCAGCAAACAGCTGAACGCGAAAGGCTGGCTGCCGGGTATACCATGGAGCAAAACAAGTTCCTCGCCAATGAGGACTACAAAAAACTCATGGCGAACCTTGAGGCTGCGGACAGGCAGTCTTTTGCTTCTGCCACGCTTCCCCTGATGCAGCAATATCAATCAGCAATCAACGCCGCACAGATGGACCCCAACATGTCAACAGAAGGGAAGGCCATTGCGATGAATAACTTGAAGGGAATTTACATGCCGCAGATTACCGCTATTGCGAACATATACGGCTATAAAACCACATGGAAAGTTCCGTCGTACCAAACAAGTACCCCAAAGACGAGCACGACAACTAGCACAGCAAAAACAACCGCAACGGCCAATAAGACTTTGGGGGGATTGGTGGCAGCGGTATCTGGGCAAAACTAACCGATGATACGCGAAGCTAGCTATTCAGACATCGACCAGATTGCAGGTTTGGTTGCAGAGTTTTTTAGCTGCGGCAACCTTGAAGGAACGGGCCTGTCAATCGACAATGACAGCGTTCTTGATTTTATTACAGATGTTCTCGATAGCAAGACGGCGTGTTTGTTTGTTTGCGAGAAAAATGGTATAATAATCGGTGTTTCGGCAGGGCTTGTAAGGCCGTGGGAGTTGAATAAGAACATTGTTATTCTTGAAGAATTTTGGTGGTTTGTCCCGGATAAATACAGAAAGGAAAATCAGATAGCTGCCTTCTTGTTGCTCAAGAAATTGTTTGGCTGGGGAAAGTCGATGGGGGCAACGGTAAAAACTATTTCATCAAATAAGAGGGCAGAGTCTGAATCGGTAATGGCGGTGTATCAGAAGATGGGAATGACTATGACGGATTCAAAATTTATAGGGAGAATGTAGATGCCAACAACATTGATTGCGGCAGCAACAGCAATCGGCTCGTTTGTCGGTGCTTCAGGTGTGGCTGCTACCGTCATTGGTGGCGCAGCCATGGGAGCGGTTGCCGGCGGTGTCATTTCAGCCGTCAGCGGCGGCGACGTATTGAAAGGGGCACTTATCGGGGCCGGTGTCGGCGCATTGGCCGGAGGGGTTGGGGCATATTTCGGTGGAGTTGGGGAGGCGGTAACGCCTACGGTTGAGGGGCTTGACGCTTTCTATACCGCCGCTCCCATGGTAACTAATGCAACCACTTCCGCCCTCCCGTCTGTTATTGCCCCGACAACCGGGACGGGACTTCTTTCATCTGAGTATGTCAAAGGTGCCATGATCATGAGCGGGATGGACTTCGCTAAAGGAGCTGCTCAAGCGTATGGCGCGGCGGATGCGGCAGAAGAAAACCGAAAAGCCGAAGCAGAGGCGGAGCGCGAAAGGAGAACGGCCACGGTTGCACCAAGCGCAAACACGCATGCTGACCTTTCTTTTACAAAAGACGAGAGCCAGGCCATGAGTTACAGGAATTTCTTCGAGCCTCTTGAGACTAAAACCTTAAAACAAAAAGGGATGCTGGAAAATGCTACGACCAAGCCAAGCCTCGCTTAAAGACGATTATGAACAGTGGATTGTAACGGCAATGGAGATGGTTCACGGGCAAGAGACGCGCGACCAGTTTATGACGCTTTTGAAAACTCCTTCAGCCGGACAAATGAACGGTAAGGGACAAGTCGAAGCGCTGGCCGGAGCGGTTGTCTTGATCATCCAAAAGATTGACAGTGCCAGCAGGCAGGAAGGGGTCGAGGTTGAGGATTCAATAAAAGTTCTCGGTGCCGCGGATATAGCCAAGCAGATTTATGAAGTCGGAGAAGCTGCCGGCCTTCTGAGTCTTGATGAAGATCACCAAGAGCTTGCCCTGTCGTATGCTGTTCAGAATTACGTCAAGGGCGAGGTTGAGGCAAAAAGAATTGACCCGGCAAAGCTGAAAGCGCACTTTGACAAAGGCATGCGCTCTCTTCCACCTGAAGAAAAACAAAAAGCGGCCGAGTCAATGGCAAGAGTATCAGCAACCGGCAGAAAATACAGCGGAGGCGCGTAATGGGTCTTTTGGGGCAAGTGTTGGCTGGTGGAATAGGTACTATGGCCGAGGGCGCATCAAACCGCGCTTCCGACATGATGAAGTACGATCTGGCGTCAAGGCTTGAAGCGGCAAAAGCTTTAAGGGAACAACACCTCGCCCTGTATAAAGAGCAAAGGGCCGATGAGAGATCAGATCGAGAAATCGCAGCCAAGAAGGAGCAGACAGAGCAGGAGCAGAAAAACAAAGCGTCAACAACATCTTCCGGGATGCTGGACAAAGAAACGGGACGCGTTCTTTCCTGGTCAGAATACAACGACCGCGTGGCAAAGAACGATACCGCAGGGCTTGAAAGAGAGAAAGCCCAGGACATTGATGCAAAATTTCAGATGCAAGCGCAAATTACTGAAATGCGTCTTAATGCCATGCAGGAAATTAACGCGGCAAAAATTGAGGCCATGCGCAATGGCGGCGGGAAGGGCGAAGGAAACGATATCAAGAGCCTTGATAAAGCCTCTGAGCTTCTTGGCGATTATCTGCCTGGCGGTGATCATGCCGGGGAAAGAATACCGGAAGCAATCCTTGAGAGCATAAACAAGTACCGTGAAATAGCCGGGATGGGGCCGCTTGTCGAGTCGTACACGGAAGGGCAGAAAGGGTCAAAGTCTAAATTCTTCGGGATGATCGGTGAGGATGCACCGGAAATCCCGGCGTCGTACAATTACAGCACTTCCGAGCAGCCTGCCGGGATGCTTTCTCCCAAGACTGGAGAGAAACCGCAACAGACAACGGCGGAACAGACTGCGCCATCTGCACAAGGTCCGGCAAAACAGGACAAGCCGAAAGAGAAGGGATTCGTTCCAGGCAAAAAACTGATACAGAATGGCGTTGTCTTTGTGGTTGGAGATGATGGCGTGCCGCGTCCAGAGGATTCTTCCCCTGAAAAGACGGAGCCGCGCAACAGATTTGCCCCTATCGAAGAATCGAAGCAAGAAAGCTCTTCGATGCTGGACAAGAACAAGGAAAGCATCGGCGGCTTGATCGGCGGCGCGGCTGACGCGATATCCAATAAACACCGAAAAAGCCAGATCGAAACAAAGAAAAATATCATCGCGGAATTAGAGCGGAAACAGAGTAAAAATGGTAAACTGAGCGAGACAGAAGAAAACAAATTACAGCAGGCAAAACAGGAACTTGCACAGCTTGAGGGCAAATAATGGCTGAATTTGATCCGTCAAAACCGTTCAGAATTATCGAAGATGAATACCCTGTTTTTGATTATTCTCAACCATACGAAGAGGCAGACCCTGAAACCAATATCCTGGGCGCGGCAAAGGATATTGGCATAGGACTTCTCCGTGCGCCTCTTGACGCGGCTGCCTCGGCTGCGTCCATCATTGACGACCCCTACACCAGAAGCGGGATGCTTGACCCGTTCATTGAATCCCGCAGGAAATCGCAAGAGGAATACATAAACGCGCCTGGTTTAGAAGAAATAGCCATTCCCGGAACGTCCGTTACTCGTGGTGAAGTCCGGGGCGGAATGTCGAGCCTCGGGTATTCAGGGGCGGCGATGGGAGCTTCTTTCCTTCCCCGAGCTGCCGGTGCCGCTATCGGTGCTGCTACAGGGTCAAGCCTTCCATTAGCTGGCACATTGACAGGCGCGGTTATAGGGTGGCTTGGCGGAGCTGGTGCGGCTGGTGCGGCATCGTACCAAATGGACACTAACAACTTTATCACAGAGTACCGGGCGTTCCTGGAGAATCAAACAGGTAGAGAAATCACCGACGAAGAATTTGCAACCATGCAGCCGGTTGAAGTGGCTGAAGCGATCAAAGCCCATGGCCTTCATGAGGCAGGATGGGAAGGCATCGGCAATATGATTGAGCGCGGGGCCATGGCGCAGATATTTAAAGGCGGCGGCCTTTCCGCAAAAGCCCTGAAAGGTCTTGCCTCATTTGTTGGGTTCGAGCTTGGTTCCGAAACTGCAACACAGATCGGCCAGACAAACGCCGAAGTTGACATTGGTATGCGGCCTGAATCGCAGAGAAGAAGCTTTACTTCCCCGGAAGATATCGCAACTTCTGCCCGCGAAGTCCTCCCGGCTACCGTTCTTTTGGCTGGCGTTGGTGGCGGCGGCGCTTATGTGGCTGGTAAGATGGCCGACATCGGCAAAGCCGAAACGATTGACGATGCGATCAGCGCGGCGGCGGATGCGGTCAACGCGCCTGCGGTCGAGCCTGTCGAATCTCCGGTTGAAGAAATACTCCAGGCCAACCAGGAAGCATCAAAGATCTACCGTGACCAGCCGATGGGGATGCTTTCCCCCCAACAGCCGGCATACACCGACACCGAAGCGCAAGCCATGGAACGCGCGGCCAGAATCCGTAACACTATGGCGATCACGCCGGAATCGCAAGCGCCTTCACCGATTGAAATGGAAAGGGTGCTGGCCCCTGCGCGTGTGCAGGAATACGAGCCGGAAGCTCCACAAGGCGCGGCATGGAATGAAGAGTTACAACGTCAAGGTGAACAGACCAAAGCGGCTACGGAACAATTCAAGCCGACCGCCGAACCTCTTACCGCTTCCACGGACACCCTCATCGACACCTTTGATGAGATCCCCGTCAACCAGACTCCGAGAACTATCACCAGGAAGGCAGAAGGTGGCTTCTACGGCGGCGCGCAGGCATTGCCTAAGATCATACGGCAGAAGACATACACCACGGAGAAAATGGCACGGAGCGCGTTAAAGCTGCTTTCCGGCAAAAAGCTGAACGCGGAAGAGTATGATGTTTTTCCGGCTACGGGTGGGTGGCAGATAAGGAGCAAGCAAGCAAGCCCTACGGTTCAATCCACCGTTGACCAGTTTGACAAGATTGATATTTACGGAGAAAAGAAATCTGATCTTTCCAAGAAAGAAACAGTTGAGGCGACGCCAGAAGCAAAGCCTTTTGCCAAAGGCCAAACCATCGACATTGCCGGAACACCAGTAAAATACATAGGCAAGCAGGAAGTGCCGGGGAAAGAGCCTTCGCATTATTTCAATGCCGATGTTGGCTCTGATGTTGGAGAAGCGACGTTCGCCGCAAAAGACACATCTCCTGCAAGTATCAAGACGGCTCTTGAAGAGACAAAAAAGAAATTTATAGCCGTCCAGCCCCCTGCAAGCGAGGCCACCCCGGAAAGCGGCGTGGAGTTGATCGCCCCTGCCGTGCGGCCAGAAATCAACCAGCCTGACGATAAAGATATGCGGGGCACATCATTTGCCATAACTAACGCAAACGGGGCGATAGTGTCAAGCGGGAGTATTCCTTCCATGGCAGACGCCGGCCATGAGGCATCGAAGCTCGAATACTACCAGAAAATGGCCGACAAGGCTGGCGGAGAGCTTTTTGTCGGTCCGCAGCAAATGAAGCCGTCTAATCGTCCTGACTCCCCCCTGATTATGGGCAAGACGTGGGAAGAGATACAGGCACTGCAACAAGGGAAAAGAATACCACAAGCGATATCTTCAAAAATGCCTGCCGGGGCAGTGTCGGTATATAAAGCGAAACAAGAATCATCATCCGCGCCGGAAAAAGTTGATGATGCTCCGGCACAAGAGGTTAGCGTCTCAAAAACAGCCGAATCTGAGACACAAGCAGGTTTGACGCGCACGAATGAGACGCAACAGAAGAGGGCGGAAACTATCCAGCCTGATGCGCCTAGCGCACAAACAGCGCAAGGAGACGGTTCTGTTAAGGCCGAATCCGGTTTTGTCCAGGGAAAACAGGAATCCTTAACCAAGGACGATGGCAAGGAAAGTATTCCTATTGACTTGGAAGATTATCTTGCACAAAACGGGGCAGGAAGATTTTCTCTTGGAGAGGCCGCAATGCACAAAAATATTCCAGAAGGAAACATCAGGAAAAGGCTGCTTGATAACCAGAACAATAAAGACAATGCTATCCTAAAAAGACGCGACGAGCTACGTAAAGAATATGAGGAGAAAGTAGCATCTGGAGAGCTGCGCCCGTTGACCAGAAACGAGCGATTAATAAATAATGCCAACGGGAATGATGATAATGAAGCCGTAAAGGCTGCAAGAAGAATACTTGACAAGCGTGGGATAGATTGGCGGCGCGAAGGCAAGGAAAGCGATGTCAAATACTCCCGCTCATCCACCGCCGGCCAAACATTTGCAGAATCAGCGGACTCATTTGGTGAAAAAGATTACCAGTTAGTTTCAGATTTTATTGAAAATGATCCAGATACCGCATCATATGGATTCAGGGTAATCCCGCATGACATGCCGTTGGTTAAAGTAGGTGACGAACTAGGAGAAAGTTATTTATGGGATTTTGAGAATGACACATCATCAGGAGATAAGGCCGGAGGATCTTCAGCCATACACATCCCTGACTATTTGGGAGTAGACAGTGACGAGGTTAGAAAATCGTTAAAGCTTGCCATGAATTATGGCGGTCGCCAGTTAGTGTTGGTAAAAGGAAACGGCGCGGGATGGGGAGACGGCGATACTGGAGAAATAGTCATAAGCGAAGCGAAGGTAATAGCATCGTGGGGAAAAACAAAAGAAGATAAATCAATAACCGACATATCTGGCATTAAAAATGATACTGCTTTTTCAAGAGGAAAGCTTGGCGGCCAGACCGTTGACGCAGTAAAATCCGCAGTCTCCAAGAGCTCCCGCGTCCGCAGGATGATGGAGGCTGGCAAGCTGAAGGTTGTGGCTACGGCTGACGAGTTGCCGCGTGGTGCGCAAAAAGGAATTGCCGGTGCGTATTATGGCAAGAGCGCAGATACAATGTACCTTGTCGCGGAAGGAATAGAAGCAGGCAGCGAGCTTTCCATTGCTTACCATGAAGCCTTCCATCGTGCCGCAGCAAAAGGCGATATCAAGCCTATCCTTGACGAGCTTGGCCGCATGGAGAAGATGGCTGGCAAAAAAGGTACACTTGCGGAATGGTTCACCAAGGCTCGTGAAGCGGCACAGGTTGACAAGGATTCCGCGCATTACCATGAGGAATTGGGCGCTTATGCCGTTCAAGGGTACGAATCAGCACCGGCCACCATCAAGAAGTGGGTAGATAGGCTCATCGCCAAAGTCGAGCTTGTCCTGTTCAAGACATTCGGGGTCATGCCCAAGAACCTCTCCCCTGCGTTCCTGCGCGAAGTGGCGTTGACCGGGCTGAACGCTGGAGTTGTAAAGGAATCATTGACACCTGAACTGGCTTATTCCCGATCTGAGATAATCGCCAAAGCCAAAGCGTTTTACTCGAAACTTCAGCAGATAGTTGATGCTAAATTCGCAGGCATGAAAGCGCAAAGCACCATCCCTTTTCTTCTCAAGCAAGGGGTTAAGAAGGCAGAAATTGAAGCGACCGGGCTCACTGAATGGCTTGCCGCAAAAGGCGGGACCGCAAAAGTAAGCAAGCAGGAATTAGCTGATTTTGTCAAGGCCAACACTCTTGAGCTTGAAGATGTGGTGTTGGGCGAAAAAACAAAGAGATGGGAAGGCGTCAGCAAGGAAAATGCTAAATCGTGGTGGTATGAGGGAATGATCACCAAGAAAGAATATGACTCTATCGTGAAAGACGGGGGGCATTACGTAGAAAACATACCGGAGAAAACCCACTTCTCCCAATACACAGAGCCAGGGGCAGAAGAAGGATCTTACCGGGAAATGTTCGTTGCGGTCCCCAAAAAAGAATTGCCTGATACAACGGCGCAATGGGAAAAAATGAAAAAGGCCCTAAGCAACGACGATTATCTTGGATACGAATCAGCGTCAGAGGCGTGGGGTGGAATTAAAGCTGAAGGCGATAATTGGTCTGAAGTATGGGACGCATCACCAGAAACAAAAAAAGCGGTAGATGATTACAGGATTGCGTATGACCAGAAAGCAAACATGAACTGGCAAGACGGTCACCCACAATACTCAGATATCAAAAATCCAGTAGTACGCATAAGGTTCAACACCAGGACTGACACGCAAGGACGATCAATCCTGTTTATTGAAGAGATGCAAGGGCCGAACCCTGAAAACCAAAAGAAGATGCCGAAGTATCTCCGGGAGAATATTTACAATCTCGGCGCTAAACGTGTTCTCGCATACGCCAAGGAGAACGGCTTTGATGGCGTGGCGTGGACAAGCGGGGAGACTCAGACTAATAGGTATTCTCTGGAGAAGCAAATCAATAGTATTAGCTACTGGGATAAACCCGGAGACGGCCGCGTTGTAGATTATGAAGACAAAGAAGGAAACGCCCACAGAATAGGCACTGTTGACGACAAAGGGACCATATTAAGAGGACCCGATAAAGGTAGCAATATAAGCGATGTGATTGGCAAGGAGCATGCAAACCGCATTTTGGCAGATAAAAAAACAAGGGGAGTTATTGAGGGAATAGATTTAAAAATAGGCGGAGAAGGCCTGAAGCAACTCTACGACGTAGACCTGCCAAACTTGTTCAAGGCGTATGGTAAGGGGAATATTGCCACCGCTTCGTTTAGCCAAGACGACAGAGACGCTGTTGCTGCGCAAATATATGGTCGCGGGGAAACATACGAAAACCTCCCTTCTGCGTCGAAAGAGAAAGTTGATTCTGTATTGAAAAAAAGAGAGATGAACGCGCAATTCATCCCCATAACAAGCGAAACTCCAGAAAACTACACGCTTTATTCTCGCAAAGAGTCAGATGTTATCCGCTATTCGCGCGTTGCAAAAGAGCAAGAAGAAGTATCGAAGCTCGAAAGCGAAGCATCGGTAAGATGGCTACCCGGCAAGAAAGATATCAGCAAATTTGACCGCATGTTTTCCACCATTGAAAAGTATGCCGAAAAGGTGCCCACTGTAAAAAGGTATTGGGATGTCATCCGGCACCGGCAAGAGCTGAAATTTAAGTACGAAAACGCGCAGCTTAAAGTGGGCGGGCTTGACGCCGTAAAGCAGTGGGGAAACCTGCCAAGCAAAGACCAGAAAGAGTTCAGCGAATACATGGTCAAGGCTGATGCCAATTTCCCCAAGTACCAGCGCAAGCAAGCGGCTGATGGCACATGGACAGCATACACCCCTGACGGCAATTTCAAGGAATTATCGGAAGATGAATCAGCCCAAACCTTATTTGATAAAGAACATGCCGCCAACTTGAAAAGCGGCATGAGACCAGCCGTAGCAGATGCAATAAGAACCGCCAGGATGGTGAATTACGCCGGGTTCACGATGAACATCGAAGCTCTTCGCAACATGCAGGAATCTGCTGAAAAAGCCAGCATGGATGAGCCGACAATCGCTGTTGTGGTCGAAGGTGCAAAATTCAAAGTCACCAAAAAAGGCAAGGAAGACGGTAAGGCTTTCAGGCTTTTTGCGAGTCTTGAAGAAGTGAAGGAGTTCATAGGCGACCGAAAGAATCCTGCTGACTGGGTTTATTCTGAACTTGAGAACGAAACCAAGACACAGCAGTTGACCATCAATGAAGCTATTTCCATGATGGGGGATCTCGCCGGCAACTACTTCCCGCGCGTCAGGAAGACAGGCGACTATATTCTCAGGGCATACGACAAAGACGGCAAAGAAAAGTACATGAAACTTTTCGACGCTGCTTTTGAAGAGTCTGACAAAAAGACAGCAGTTGAATCGATGAAGAAATTTGTCAATTTTGGCTTGGGCAAGTTCCAGAAATATCTGCTCGGGGCCGACGATCTCCACGGCACAATCAGGGAGATGAAAAAGAAAGGGTGGCGTGTTGAGATT
>Ga0209318_1000838_pt1 | contig 24633 bp, 25 predicted proteins | sample RifGroE1_FD_183999 | JGI IMG/M metagenome (GOLD analysis project Ga0209318, IMG submission 183999) | Groundwater microbial communities from Rifle, Colorado, USA - Groundwater E1 (SPAdes) (version 2) | ecosystem: Environmental > Aquatic > Deep subsurface > Groundwater | place: Rifle, Colorado...
ATAGTTAATTATATCAAAAATTGAATAATTATGCAGTAGTAGACCACTTAAGAGTATCTGTAAGAATAGTTGGTTTATTCTTTCCAACAATAACCATATATTCAAACATTACACTATTACCACCATGCCTTGTTTTAGCAGACCAACCATCCTTATCAATAACAACTTCTCCATTATCATTTACAACCTGACACTCAATACAAATAACCATACCTTCTACTAATTTAGTACCTTTTCCCTTTTTACCAAATGCGGGTATATCAGGAGAATCATGTAATGTTCTTCCTATACCATGACCAACAAACATCTTAAGAACATTATAACCGTTATGTTTAGCAACCCTTTCCATCTCAAAGCCTAAATCACCAGTATGATTCCCTTCAATAGCTAACTCAATACAGTTCTCTACAGCCTCTCTACCAGCTTTCAAAAGTTTTCTATCTGCTTTAGTAGGCTCTCCAACACTCCATGTCCAACAATGATCTGTATTTAATCCTTTATGTATAATACCGAAATCAATTGAAACTAAATCGCCCTTTTTAAGTGGAGTATCCTTTGGTATACCATGTACTGCAACATCATTAATGGAAATACATGTATTAAAATTATATCCATTGACTCTTTTAAATGCAGCAGATACGCCATGTTCATCACAAAGATGACCTGCCATTCTATCTAAATCTAAAGGTGTAACACCATCCCTTATTTCTTCTCCAATCTTTTTAAGCATGGAGACAGAAATCTCACACGCTTCCTTATATATTTTTATATCTTTACTATTACTAATTATCATATCCAATTATATATCGGTATATTAGTAAAGACAATCAAAAACCCTTTATTTGATAATGTATAACTCTTGTTCAGCTCTAGTAACCCCAGTATACAACCATCTTCTAAATGTATCATCATCCATTTTAGAAAATCTTTCCTCAAAAAGAATCACTCTTTTTGCTTGACTACCTTGCGCCTTATGAACAGTAAGGGCGTATCCAAAATCAAAGTAGTTCATATCTTCTATCTTTGTATTTTTAAATTCAGAAGAATTAAATTGTTCTATTGATATTTTTCCAAAGAAGGGAAGATCTTCATAATCAAGAGCTATTTCACAATCATAGTATTTGTTTGAACCTTTACCCTCTTTAGAGATATACAGAATAGTTCCTGTCATACCATTGAATACATCATATATTCTGTTATTTTTCAAACATATTACACGATCTCCAACCTGAGGATTAGGGGTATCAAAATGTAGGCTTCTAATAGCTTTGTTAAGAGTTACTCTTGTATGGTTATACCCACATAGAACAAGTGTCTCACTGTTAAAAGATTCAAAAAGATTCTGTAATAGATCGTTAGTATCTGAATCTTCTCTTTTAACTTTCTTTACAGTAGAAGAGAGTTCTCCATACGGTATGGAGCCGTATTTTCTAGCTATCTCAGAAAGTTTAATAATTGGGTTTTGTAATTCTTGTCTATATATTTCTTCTAGTTTGAATAAAGGATTGCTCATTAAGTTAAAAGAACTGTTAATAGGGGGAAGCTGTCCATGATCTCCAATTGCAAGGATAGGCTTGTTGTATTGAAGTAAATCATTCCATATATCTTCGGTAACCATAGAAGATTCATCTACTATGATTAAATCATATTTAAAATCTTCGACTTGTATTCTTTCCCAACCTACAATATTGTCATCATCATCTAAAATTGGTTTATATATTAGTCTATGTATTGTTCCTAGGTAATCCTTATTATCTAACTGGGAAGTCTCTTTTAACTTTCTTCTCATCACCCTAGTTGCCTTACCTGTATAGCTACAAAATGCTATTTTATATTTAGGGAATTCCTTTTTAATAGATTCTCTCAAATACCCTACTAATGTGGTTTTTCCTGTTCCAGCATATCCCCCTAATGTGATATACTGAGAATTAGGACTCTTAAGCCAATCTAATATTTTTTCTAATATATTTATCTGAGGTTTTGATAGTTGTATATCTTTCATTGTTAGGGAATATAATATTATATTTTAGTTACTATGAGAAACATTCTTAAAAAAGCCTTTTCCATATTCTTTCTTTTACTACTTTTGTTTATACCCGTTGTTGATGTGTCTGCAAATGAACAAACAAGATTTGCTACATACTTTAGTGGAATAGGGTGTCCCCACTGTGCAAAGGTTTCTCCTGAATTACATAAAAGGATTGATGATGGAAAGTTAATAGTAATAGAGTATGAAATATATAAAAACTTAGGTAACTCTCAAGCATTAAATAAATATGCAGAGACATATAATATGGATTTAGGCATCCCTCAACTACTTTTCAATTCTAATCTAAAAGAGAGTGGAGATACCCCTATACTCGACAAATTAGACGAAATGATATTAAACAGTGAAGCGAACACTATCTATCTTTCCGATGGTAACTCTGTTTCTTTCCCCGATTTCAATCTAAATGATTTAGAAAGATATCCAACCATATATTCTAAAGATAGAGTGGCCATAAAGAAATCACTCAAGACACTTACGGATACTCAAAATCAACAGATAAAGGACTTCATATATCTAGATAATATAGAAGATGCAATAAAGGATTTGGATAGTAAGAAAGTTAAAGCATCAAAAGTAGAGTATCCTGGTGGGTCATTAAATTTCGAGAATGCAGTAGAAATAAACGGTTGGTTACTACAATGGAATGGAGCACAAATAAATAGTACAACTGAAAATACTGATACTCAAAACAAAGATGAGGAAACTAGCTCTATTTCCTTTGGAAGAATACTAAGTCTGGGACTTGCTGATTCTGTTAATCCATGTGCTCTCTCTATACTTGCATTGGTATTAATATCAATAGTGACATATAACCCAGGAAAGAGAAAACAGATTTTACTTGCAGGTTTCGCTTTCATATCAGCAGTAATGATAATGTATTTGATTTATGGATTCTTAATAATAAAGGCATTTGAAGTAGTACAATCTATAACCTCTATAAGAGAATTTTTATACGGTGATTTAGGTATTAATCTTATACTTGGGATAGGAGCAATTGTACTTGGATTACTGGGACTTAAAGATTACTTTGCATACAAACCAGGTGGAATTGCAACAGAGACACCACTATTTTTAAGACCTAAAATGGCAGCATTAATTGCTAAAGTTACATCTCCACTCGCTGCATTTGTAGTAGGGTTACTTGTTACTCTATTTCTTCTCCCATGTACTATTGGCCCATACATCATCCTTGGAGGATTACTCGCAGGAGAAGGATTTGTAAACGCTATACCCTCTTTACTTCTTTACAATTTCATATTTGTATTACCAATGATTACAGTAACGGTTCTTGTTTATATTGGTTCTAAAAAAGCTGAAGATGTAAAAGATTGGAAGGATAAGAATGTAAGATATATGCATTTAATAGCAGGTATCTTAATGTTAATCATTGGTATATTGATGGTAAGTGGTAAGTTCTAACTTACCTTATCTCAACTAAAACTACTTTAAATATCAAGCCTGCTTTAGGAGGTATACTTCCAACACCATAATCACCATATCCCATTGATGAAGGAATTTTCAATTCTCTTTCTTCTCCTACTTTCATACCTTTTACTCCCTCTTCCCAACCTTGAATTACTCTGTTCTCACCTAATGTAAATTCAAATGGAGTACCTCTATCAAATGAACTATCAAATTTAGTACCATCTGTTAATTTACCTTCGTAGTTTACAACTACTGTATCTCCAACTACAGCTTCCAAGCCACTTCCTTCTTTCACTATTTCAATGCCTAATTCATCAAAATCCTCAACAGGATTTGTTACTGAACCATTTGTTGTAATGTTATTCATATCTTCTTCTGTTAAATTTAAATTGTCCTTATCATTTCCGACATATATTACTACTAATAATATTGTTGCAGCAATAAAGATGGGAACTATTACAAAAAGAAATTTTGCTCCTTGTGGTACTGACATAATAAATACAATCTGAAATTAGATTATTTAATATATCAACTCATATACATATATTCAAATATTTGTTAGTCAAAATATCTTGTGCTAAAATGATTAGCATATAATTTTTTATTATTACTTCTGTGCCACTTCGAGTAGAAATCATAAGAGAGACATTAGATCTTATAAAACATGTTGATTTGAAGATGCGTAAGAAGGGAGACCTATCTCCTTTACAACTACGTGCATTAGAATATATTCTTAATAAGAATTGTGTTAAATCTACAGATTTAGCTAAAGAATTTAATGTAACACCTGCTACTATTACAGCTCAAATAGACAAATTAGTAAATAATGGTTGGTTGGAAAGATGTAATGACTCTGTAGACAGAAGGGTAATAAATATAACATCTACAGATAAATTAAAAAAAGAGCTATATCCGCTAATAGATAAAACTGTTAAAAGATATGATTGGGTCTTTGAAGTATTAACTCAAGAAGAACAGAACCAACTTCTCTCCCTTATAACAAAAATACATAAGAATGCTCATAAAGTGGCTACTCAAATGAAAGGAAAGTAATGTCTAACAAAAAAATACTGTATATAGATACAGAAACAACTGATACTCAAAGTAAAGACCTTTTGCAATTGGCAATTATTACAGATAATTCTGATATATGGTTAAATCTGTATTTTAAGCCAATACAAGAGATATCCTTTGGTGCAATGGCTATACACAATATTACACCCGAAGATGTAGAGAACCTCCCTACTTTTGAAGAAACAGAATTACCTAAAGAGGGTATAGATCCTGAGTTTAAAGGAAAAACTCTTAAAGAGTATTTAGAATTTCTTTCATTAAACTATGTTTGGGTAGCACACAATGTTGAATTCGACGTAGAAGTAATTGAAAAAAAAGGAGTAGAGGTTAAAGAAGTAATATGTACACTTAAGGTTGCAAGAAATGCACTTACAACTCCAGATGGAAGGGATTTAGAGAGTTACAAATTACAATATCTTAGATATTACTTAGGACTATACAAAACAGAAAACAAAGATTTTACAAAAGCACATGATGCCCTAAGTGATGTATATTTCCTTAGAGATCTATACAAATACCTTGAAAACAATACAAAGTTAAGTATAGAAAATATGATTATGATAACAAAGCAACCACAAGTAATGAGAGAGATGTCATTTGGAAAATATATGGGAAGGACATTTGAAGAGATAGAGAGAGTTGATAGAGAGTATTTAGAATGGTTAGTTGAAAGTATGAATGATAAGCCAGATTTACAATGGAATGCTAAGTTAGCTCTTGATAACGGAATCAGAAATAGAACCCAATCTCTTTTTTAATTCTGTTGCTAATTCTTTAACATCTTCAGCTCTGAATACAGACATTACCAAATACTCTTTATTCTTAAATTGCTTTTTAAGGGATTTCTTAACTTCTTCTAATTGTTCATTGGAATATATATCAGCTTTCGTAAAAAGAATTAACTCTGGAAGAGAGTAGAGGTATTCAGATATTTTTTTAAACTCCTCTCTCATACTTTTGTATGTAGAAAGTAGATTCTCATTTTCTAAACTAACACAGTGAACAAGTAAATTAGCATAATTGGTATGTTTAAGAAATTCAGTACCCAAACCCTTACCCTTATGTGTACCTTCAATTAGACCTGGCAAATCCATTAAAATATGTCTGTCCATAACGGCAAGCTGTGGTTCTAATGTTGTAAATTGATACGGTGCAACTCTGTATTTAGCATTGGTAAGAGAATTTATAATACTTGATTTACCTGCATTAGGATAACCTAAGAATATGGCATCTGCCTTTAAATTAAGTTCCATAACTATTGATTTACTTTCCTCTTCTTCGCCCTTTGTACGAGTTAACTTTCCATCCCATCCCTCACCTCTAAGAGTAAAGTTTCCTAGCCCACCAGTACCACCTTTTAGTAGTCTAACCTTATCTCCATGTTTTGATATTGTTACTATTTCACTACCATCCTCATTCAATATTTTTGTAACCAATGGAATATGTATAACTAAATCTTCACCACTTGAACCAGTCCTTTTATTCTTCATACCCATTTGGCCATTCTCTGCCTTATACTCTTTATTTTGATAAATCTTAGTGAAATCAAAAAGATTAACATCACCCTGTAAGTATATATCACCACCCTTACCACCGTTACCTCCATCTGCTTTTCTTGATTGATCGAAGGCAATGATTCCATCACCCCCCTTACCAGATTCAATTTTTATCTTCACTCTATCTTTCATATTTACCCATTTTACATTACTTTTCCCCATTTTGTAACCTTTTGACAATATATTTTAGTAATGATAACCTTAGTAAGAGGTAATCTTCCTAATTTTTTTTTTAAATCTTGATGGATAAAAGATTCGCTATTAAATTCTCTGGTCAATCTGGACAGGGTATAAATACATTAGGGAAACTTCTAAGTAATGCAATTAAAAATTCTGAATATCCAATATTTGCTACAAGAGAATATCCTTCGTTAATAAAGGGAGGATTTGCATCATACCAAATAGATGTATCATCAACACAAATTTTCTCTTCATCAAAACAGTGCAATATCTTAACCTCCATTGCTAAAGATGCCTTAAATCAATATATTGGCTTAGTATCTAAAGATGGTTTAATTTTACACTCTGTTAAAGATTTCAAACTCAATGCAGAAGATAAAGAGTATATATTAAAGAATAATATTAAATATCTATTCATTGATACAGAAAAGATAGCACAAGAGAGTAATTCTCCTACTATTATGGCAAATATTGTAATGTTAGGAGCAATATGGAAAGTAATAGGATTAGATTTTAAGGTTTTAGAAAGAGTAATAAGAAAATATTTCTCAACAAAGAAAAATATAGATATAGAGGCAGAGGTAAGGTGTTTAAAAGCAGGATACAATTTAGAACTTATTAAAGATATCAAAATTGAAACATTCCCAACAACAAAGATAAAGGGATGGAAGAAATCTAAGATATTAACAGGTAATGATGCCTTAGCACTTGGAGCGATTTCTGCAGGATGTAGAGCATACTACGCATACCCTATGACTCCTGCAACGTCAATATTAGAGACACTTGGCAATACATATATGGAAACAGGATTGATTGTTAAACAAGCAGAGAGTGAAATTACAGCAGTACAATTTGCAATGGGAAGTATGTATATGGGGACAAGAGCATTCACTGCAACTTCAGGAGGAGGTTTTGATTTAATGACTGAAACAATATCTTGTTGTGGTATGACTGAAACTCCACTTGTAATTGTTCTTGGTCAAAGGGCAGGAAGTGGTACAGGTGTTCCCACTTGGAGTGGTTCTAGTGATCTAGAAGTATCACTAAAGGGTGGTCATGGAGAATTTCCTAGGTGTATTTTAGCAACTAGTGATTCAGAAGATAGCTATGAATTAATTCAAGATGCTTTTAATATTGCTGAGCAGTATCAGATTCCCGTTATTGTTCTCTCTGAGAAACAGATTGCAGAATCTCTTTTTAATATTAAGACTCTTCCAAAACCTAAGAAAATATTAAGAGGTTTAAGTAATAATGGAATAGAAAGATACAAAATAACAAAGAGTGGAGTATCACAAAGATGGATACCTCAAAAAGGGAAAAAGACATATTTAGTTAATAGTGATGAGCATACACAGGATGGTATAAGTACGGAGGATTCAAAGGAAATTACTGCTATGTCATCTAAGAGATTAAGAAAGTTAAATACTTTACTTAAAAATATTCCATCTCCGGAATATTACGGAGCTGTAAAACCAGATATTGTATTTGTAGGGATGGGAAGTACTAAAAATGCAGTAATAGATGCAATGAAGATATTAAATGCAAATATAGGGTACTTACATTACAAATATATATATCCACTAAGGTTTGAAAGGATATTACAAATACATGATAAGGGTACTAAGATTGTACTAATTGAAAATAATCAAAATGGAGAATTAGGAAAATTAATTAGAGAACAATCAGGTCTTTACATACAAGATAAACTTTTCAAGTTTGATGGTAGACCATTCTTTGTTGAAGATATATTAGAATATTTAAAGAAATGAAATTAGATATTAATAGTTACAATACAGATGCTCCAATTACATGGTGTCCTGGGTGTGGGAACTTTAATATACATATTGCACTTAAGCAGGCTTTAGTAGAATTAAAAAAGATTCCAAGTGAAGTAATGATGTCTTTTGATATTGGATGTAATGGTAACGGAGGGGATAAAATTGATGGATTTAGAGTTAAAGGATTACATGGGAGAGCAATACCATTTGCAGTAGGTGCACACATCGCTAATCGTAATATGACTGTGATTGCGGATATTGGTGATGGAGGATGTTTACATGAGGGTATAGATCATTTAATTCATGGTATTAGATCTAATTACAATATTACAGTCTTAATACATAACAATCAGAACTTTGCCCTTACTACTGGTCAGATAACATCAACAACTCAAAGAGGAAAAAGAATGTATGGATTTCCTAATGGTAAAACAGAAGATGATATTAATATCGGAGAATTAGTATTAAGTTTAAACCCAACATTCTACGCTAAAGGCTATAGTGGAGATCCTCAAGGGTTAGTAGATATAATTAAGGAAGGTATTAAACATAAAGGCTTTAGTGTAATAGAAATTATGCAAATATGTCCTACGTATAATCCTGAGAGTAATATGGCCTTCTTTAATGAGAAAATTAAAAAGATTGAAAAGTGTACAGATATAAATAAAGCAAGAAGATATGTATTAGATAAAGAAAGAATATATACTGGTGTTATATATCAAAACAAAAAGAGAAGAGAGTATTATTCATTATTAAAAAATAGAAAAAACAGAAAAAGTGAATTAGTTGACGAGGTAAAAGGTTATAATATCTCAAATATATTATCTAAACTAGAATAAAATGAAAGACAATATCCTTTTTCCAAATAGTATAGCTATAGTTGGAGTATCACAAGAAAGAAGCAAAATAGGTAGCGTTATATATCACAATGTAATAGATGGAGGATATACAGGAAAAGTATATCCTGTAAATCCTAAATACAAGGATATTGAAGGTAAAACATGCTACCCAGATATATTAAGTATTGGTGGATCACTTGATATGGTATGTATTGTAATACCTTCTCAGTTTGTAGATGATATTGTAGATGATTGTATTAAAAAGAAGGTATCTACAGTAGTAATAATATCTTCTGGGTTTAAAGAGGTTAATCCTGATGGAAGAGATTTAGAAGAAAAAATTGCAACCAAATTAAAAAAGGCTGGAATAAGATTAATAGGTCCTAATACACTAGGTTTTATTAATAATTCCTTTAAATTAAATCTTTCTTTTGCTAGAAGTAATCCTGGCTTTGGTAGTACAACCTTTATTTCTCAATCTGGAGCTTTTTGTACTGCAATTCTTGATATGGCATGTAGAGATGGTTTAGGGTTCTCTAAGGTAATCTCTATTGGTAATAAGGCTGATATATCTGAGAATGAATTAGTAGAATTTTTACAAAAGGACAAAGATACAGACTCAATAGCTTTGTATTTAGAAGAGTTTACTGATGGAAAAGATTTTGTTGAAATAGTACAAAAGGTAGATAAGCCTATGATTATTATTGCTCCTGGAAGCTCTCAGAGGGCTAAAGAAGCTATATCTTCCCATACAGGCTCTCTTGCTACCTCATATGATACAACTCTTGCTGCTATTGAGAAGGCGAATTTAATAAAGGTTGAAAGCTCTGAAGAACTGTTTGATATGATTAAAGTCGTATCTGCTAAAAAGCTACCTAAGGGTAAAGGAGTAGGAATTATTACCAATGCAGGTGGTCCTGGAATAATGGCAACTGATTTTGTAGAGATGTCTGGATTAGATGTAGCTGAGATAGGAGAAAAGACAAAAGAGAAGTTAAGTAGTTTCCTTCCATTAAATGCTAGCGTAAAAAACCCAGTAGATATACTAGGAGATGCTCATTTAGATAGATATGAGTTCTCTATTAAAACTATGCTTGAAGATAAGGCAGTTGACTCTTTAGTAGTCATACTTACACCACAACTTGTTACAGATATAGTTGGTGTTGCAAAGTGTATCGTTGATATACAGAAACAAACATCTAAACCAATATTTTCATGCTTCTTAGGTGGTAAAGATATAGAGGATGGAAATAAAATATTAAGAGCATATGGTATGTATGTCTCAAACAATATTGAGGATAGTATGAGATTAATTAGTAAAGTTACAGAGTATGTAGTAAAGGAGAATACATATAGTGTTAGAAAGATCTCTGATTTAATGGGCAAGGGAAGATACAGAAAGATTGTAAATAAATTAACTACAGAGGAAGTTACAATATTACCTGATGATGTAGTAGAAAAGATTGCTAAAGAATTTAAACTAGATTTACCATCTCAACTGATTACAGCAAATATTGATGAAGCAATAGAGTTTGCAAGTTACCACTTCCCTGTTGCAATAAAAGCTACATCAAAAGATTTAGCACATAAAACTGATTTCAAAGGTATATTCTTAGATATTAGAACAATATCTGAATTACAAAGTAAATTTGAAGAGCTATCTACAAATATTGAAAAAATTATTGGTAAAAAATCTCCAGAAATATTAATACAAGAAATGATTGAACCAAAAGTAGAATTCTTTATAGGTGCTAATAGAGAAGGAGCATTAGATATCTACGAAAAAGGTGGATTTGGATTTGGCCATTTAATGGCAATAGGACAGGGTGGAATATATACAGAGGTTCACAAGGATATAAAGCATATATTAATACCTGAAACTATAAAAAATATAGAGAACAAATTAGAAGAAACAAGAGTATCTATGATAATAAATGGATATAGAGGAAAATCCCCATTAGCAAAAACCCAATTAATTGAAACAATAGATAAAATACAAAGGATGTTAGTAACATACCCTCAAATATATAGCTTAGATCTTAATCCAGTAATATTAACAGAAAAGAGAGCAGTTATCGTTGATATAAAAATGTATATAAAGAGATAGTTGATATTACATCCCCTTTTTTCTACATGCATCTATAAATCCCATAAATATTGGATGGGGAGCTAGAAATCTACTTTTTAATTCTGGATGATACTGTACTCCTACAAAATAAGGATGTGTTTTCTTACTTAATTCTACTGCTTCTACCAAATTACCATCAGGACTTAAACCAGATATTTTTAATCCTTTACTTTCTAGTCTCTCTCTATACTCATTGTTAAATTCATATCTATGTCTATGTCTCTCCATTACTGTAGGTAATTTACTAAATAGGTTGTTACTGTACTTAGAGTAGAGTGATTCCAAAAGAGTTCCTTTTTCTACTTTACATGGCCATGCACCTAATCTAATTGTTCCTCCAAATTTCCCATCTTTTAAATTTTTTTTCTGTTCTTCCATTAGGTGAATAACTTGATTCTTACTTAATGGATTTACTTCTTCAGAATTAGCATCCTTAAGATTTAATACATTCCTAGCATATTCAATAACAGCCATTTGCATTCCATAGCAAAGACCTAAATAGGGTATTTTATTCTTTCTTACTATTTCAATTGCCTTTATTTTTCCCTCTGCTCCTCTACTACCCCATCCTTGAGGTACAATTACCCCATCTAATTTTAATATATCTTTTTGTAATTTCTTATCTTCACAAAGGTTATCAGCTACTAGCCAATGTATATTTACTTTAAATCCTTTATCCCATGCAGCATGGTTAATTGCTTCTAATACTGATACATATGAGTCTTTTAAATCAAATTTACCACTTTTGTAATATTTACCAACGATTCCAATATCTAATTCTCTCTTTATCCTTTTCATTTTAGTTATTTTCTTCTCCCAATCTATCATAAGGGTAGTTCTCTTAGGTTTTAATCCTAACTTTTTTAATATGTTCTTACCAATATTCTCTTTTTCAAAGTTAATAGGGACATCATATATACAATCGACATCATTTGCAGAGATAATGTTTTCTACTGGAACAAAACAGTATCTTGAAAGTTTCTCTTTTCTTACATCATCTATACCAGATTCAGATCTAGCTATTAAGAAATCAGGATGTAACCCATGACTATTAAGAAGTTGTGTAGATATCTGTACTGGCTTACTCTTCATTTCTCCTAATGTTCCTGGTACAGGCAAATATGAGACATGTATATGTAATACATCATTAGGATTTTTAATTTTCATTATCTTGTTAGCTTCTAAGAAAAGACCATTTCCAATTTCACCAACTGTTCCTCCAATTTCAACAATAGTTATATCTGCTTTACTTTCTTTTGCAACATTTCGTATCCAAGTAATAATTTCATCAGGTACGTGATAATCCAAACTAACCCATTTACCATCATATGCTAAAGATCTCTCATCTTTAATTACTTTTTCTAAAATTGCACCACAGGTCATTGAATTAGGTCTAGAGAATGATTCGTTTACAAACCTCTCATAGCTTCCTATGTCCATGTCTGTTTCAAAACCATCTTCTAATACAAATGTTTCCCCATGTTCTAATGGATTCATAGTTCCAGCATCAACATTAAGGTATGGATCTGCCTTTATCATATTGATTTTAAAACCGTAGGATTTAAGAATGAAAGCTATTGAGGATGCAGATATTCCTTTACCGATACCAGAAATTACACCTCCAGATACAAATATATATTTAGGCATGAATGAAAGTATATAGGTTATTCAATAGATTAATAGCTTATCCTAAATTTGTCAAAGGTTAATAGATAGTTTTTTTACTAAGTGATGTCCAAAATTCTATTAATTGTGCTGTTTCGCAGCTATCTATACGCTCCATATGTAAATGATTATTATTTCCTTTCTCATCATCAAATCCCATATTAAGAGCATCTCTGTATGTATTACCGTAGTATATTTTCTTTATCTTTGCCCAATTAATAGCTGCCTCACACATCTTACATGGCTTTCCTGTGGTATACATTTCACAATCAGAAAGATCAAAACTCTTTAGCTTCTTAGATGCAATTCTGATTACATTAATCTCTGCATGACAGGTTGCGTCATGTTCTTTAAGTACTGTGTTGTATGCCTTTGCAATTACCTTGTTATCTCTTACAAGTACAGCTCCAAATGGACCCCCATGGCCTCTTTTTACTCCTTTTTTAGCTAGTGATATGGCAATATTCATGTATTGGTTCATAGTTGATATATAGTAGAATAATTATTAATCAATATATCATGGAAGAAAAAGAATCTCATCTAACAAATAGAAATATTTTAAAAGAAGCTTATGAACAAACCAGTAATACTTGGTCTTATGTCTCTGTTAATGATTTGTACAAAACATTAATTTGTAAGTTAGGAGAAGATAAATATGAGCGTAGAGATTGGATTCGGAGAGAATCAAAAGATGTTAAAAGGCAATTAGAGATTATACATTTAGTTTATCTGATTGATATTGTACAAGAAGATAACTTAAAAAGGTTTGCAATAGAGCTTCAGAAAGAGATGCCAGATGCTAACAACAGTATTCAACCTCTATATAATCCGAATATTGAGGTAGAAAATCAACCTGTACTTTCTGTTCAAAGAGATTGTGGAGATAGCTATATTCTTAAAGAAAACGAATTTTTACTAAAAAGTTCTACTAAAATCTAATCCTTCTGCTTGTGTTTTTTTTCCTGTTCTACCCAAATCTTTTTCATATCTTGTAGCATACTCTTTATATTTCTTTACTCTCTTTATTCTTTCTTTAATTGGATATTTATAATCAATACCAGGACCATTTATACACCCTCCTTCACAAGCAAGAAGATCAAGAAATTTATAATTTTTATAATATCCATCTTTAAAGTCATCAAGTATCTTAATGATATTTGCCATTCCTTCTGTAACAAGAATATCTTTCTTTTTTAATATGTCTTCATATTGGAGTGTATCAGACAGCCCACCTGAGAGAGGATATATCTTTGTATAGTCGTTATAGAATTTATCAAAGGTAATTGTAAATCTTGAATCAGTAATTTTTTCTGGGATATTCTTACTTTTAAATAGCTCGTCTAATTCTTTAAATGTTAGTACTTCATCTACACTATCTAACTCTTGGGCTTCCATTTTTTTAGTTAAACAAGGACCTACAAATACATTTACATATCCTGGGAAATATTTCTTTACTATTAATCCCATACAACCCATTGGTGAATGAACAGGAACTAAATTTCTAATTAGATGAGGATATTTACCTTTAATTACATTAACTAGAGTAGGACATGGAGATGATATCCATGTTCTATCATTCTGTTCTTTAAGTATTTGGTAGTAAGAAAGGTTAGTCATTTTCGCTCCAAAGGTTATTTCTACAACTTTATCAAAGCCTAATGCTCTTAATCTATACACAATATCAGGATATTCATATATTGATACAAAGGATGGTGCTAACATACATAGGCTTTTCTTTGCTTTGTTAAATTCCATCGTTTTTACTTCAAATATTACTTTGTATATGTTAAATTATCTTTATGGAAATATCTACTACATTAAAAAAAGAGCTGTTTGGAGAGAGATTAAATACAGAGAAGATACTCCTTTATTCAATATATGTCTTATCATTCTTTGTACCATTAATAATAGGGAAGCCCCAATTACTCATAGGTAGTTTTATCAATACCCTTACTATCTACTCTTCACTTAAATACGGATTTAAAAAATCAATTCCTGTGTATTTACTTCCTTCAATAGCAGCAACATCGGCAGGATTACTATTTGAAGGAGCTACATTTTTCCTACTGTACCTTATGCCTTTTATAATGATTTCTAACGGTATACTTGGATATTTTGTAACCTTAAAAAAGAATTCACTTATCATTATGATAGGTGTTATTTTAAAAGCACTATTCCTATACATAGTTGTTAATATATTAATAGATACAATAGGATTACCTCAAATATTTTTAACCTCAATGGGATACATTCAAGTAATAACTGCAACTATTGGAGCAGTTATAGCTCTTCTTCTATATATCCCATTTGAAAGTAAAAGTTAAACTCTTTTATATATTCATATGTTTTACGACCCAATTTACTATCTTTATTTACTTCCTGCGTTACTCTTTGCAGCTATTGCACAGATATGGATTTCTACTTCGTACTCTAAGTATTCTAAAATACCGTCTAGTACAGGAGAAACAGGAGAATCATCGGCAGAGATAATTATGAAAGGTGAAGATTTTCCTGTTGATATTGAAATAAAGGGTAAGGCTTTGTCTGATTATTTTGACCCAAAAAGAAATATTGTATCCTTATCAACATCTTCAAAGAATTCTTCAATAGGGGATATTGCTGTTGTAGCCCATGAGTTTGGACATGTACAACAGAAATTTACTTCTTCTTTTTTATTCAAAGTAAGAACTGGGTTAGTTCCGATAATTAATATTACTTCTAAAGTAGGATATATCCTAATTATCCTTGGTCTTATTTTACAACTATTTCAGCTATCCGAAATTGGATTAATCCTTTTTGCAGGATCAACACTATTTGCATTTATCAGCATCCCTATTGAACTTGATGCAACTAAAAGAGGTTTAGCCCTTATTAAAAAATATAAATTACTAGGTAAGGATCAAATCTCTGGTGCTAAATCGGTTCTTTACTCAGCAGCCTTTACATATGTGGCAGCCCTTTTAAGTTCTCTTCTTAATCTCTTGTACTATGCTTCCTTAGTTAAGAGAAAGAATTAACATTCTTGAGAATCTATGTATAATGGATGAGGGAATTAATTAACTGAAGCGGCTGGGTCTATATAGACTACGAGGCGAAGGATATCGAGTAATCAGCGGATACCTTCAGGTTGTTGTAACAACCTAAATGAGTTCTACAAATATACAAAAAGAATCTCAATTTACATTCCCATAGATAAGATATAAACACTAAATATATGTGCGGTATTTTTGGATACATGGGTAGCTCAAATGCTCCCGATATAATTCATCAAGGATTAAAAAGATTAGAATATAGAGGATATGATTCTTGGGGAATAAGTACAATTGAGAATGGTAAAATTAAAACAACAAAGGATGTAGGACATCTTCCTGAAAAGTCACCTATTGAATCAAAATCTGTCAGTACTGGAGTTGGTCATACTAGATGGGCCACTCATGGTGGAGTAACAATTACTAATGCTCATCCTCACTATTCAACTGATAACTCTTTTGTAATTGCTCAAAATGGTATTGTTGAAAATTATACTGAATTAAAAAAATCTCTTGAGAATTTAGGGTACGTATTTAAAACACAGGTAGATACAGAAGTAATTGTTAAATTAGTAGAACATGAGAGAAAGAGTAGTAAGACATTAAGAGATGCATTAGTAAAAGCATTTAAACAATTAGATGGTAGGAATACTGTAATAGTATTAGATAGTAAACAAGATCAAATATTAGCAATTAGAAATGGTAGTCCCCTTATACTTGGTACAAAAGAGAAAGATGTATATCTAGCATCAGATCCATTAGCTTTTAACCAATATAGTCAAAATATTGTTGAGATTAATAACGGAGAGTTAATTGAGATAAAAGATAATAAATACAAGATATATGATATATATTCCGAGAAGTATATAAACAGAAAACCAAGAGAAGAGAAACAGTTAGATATAGAAATAAACAAAGGCGACTATGACCACTACATGATTAAAGAAATAGTAGAACAGAAAGGTACTATCCTGAAATCAACAAATTACTCTCAGAAAGAACTTAAGCCTTTGGTAGATAGATTAAAAAAATCTAAAAGTATATATACAATAGGAGCAGGTACTGCGGGATATAGTGCAGATCAAATAGCTTACTATTTAAGAAAGATTGCTAACCTTAACGCTATCTCTATTAAGTCATACGAGACTGAATCATATTTAAATTTAATAGATAAGAATGATACTGTAATCGCTGTATCTCAAAGTGGAGAAACTGCAGATACACTTGAAGCTATTGAGATATTAAAGAAGCAGGGTGTATATATCTCTAGTATTATTAATATGCCTGGTTCAACCCTATCAAGGCTTTCAGATTCATTCTTTATGTCTAATGCTGGTAGTGAAATATGTGTAGCTTCTACAAAGGTATTTACATCTCAGATATCATTTGGATATTTACTTTCTAAAACAGTAATTGGTAAATATAAAGAAGCTAAAAAAGAAATATATTTACTCTCGACTAATCTAGAGGATTTCTTTAATAATAAAACATTTAAACAAATAGAAAAGATTACTAAGGTACTGAAAGATAAAGAACATTTCTTCATACTTGGTAAAGGACAGAACTTTCATATAGCACAGGAAGGAGCATTAAAGATAAAGGAAATATCATATAAACATTTTGAAGGTTTTGCAGCTGGAGAACTTAAACATGGTGTAATAGCTTTAATAGAAAAGGGTACTCCAGTTATCTCCATTATTTCAAATGATTCTAATGTTAGAGACTTAATATCAGCTACACAAGAGGTTAAAGCTAGGGGAGCTATTACAATTGGTATAGGGGATAAACAGGATGAGAATTGTTTTGATTACTTTATTACGGTAGCAGATAGTAATGAGTTGAAATCTATTAGTAATGTTATACCTTTTCAATTAATTTCCTACTATTTAGCAAAAGAATTAGGAAATAATATAGATAAGCCAAGGAATTTAGCAAAGTCTGTAACAGTAAAGTAGTTAAGTTTTAATAAGATTGTATCTATATGCTTTCTTGTTAAAATCAGCCCTATACAAACCCATATGAAGAGTCCCTTCCACATATGCAGGGGTTACTTTAGTATCTGTTAAATTAACTATCTCTGATGGTGTTTCTGTAGTTCTGATAAGTAACCAAAGCTTGTCTGTTACTAATCCAGTTATAATTGCTTTAGATGAAAGTAGAGAGTTAATGTCTTGAGCAGAGAAGAAATTGTAATATATTTCTTGGTTTTCCTTTGTATGTTTAGGATGTGTATGAATATTGAATAAATATTGTACTTCTAAACTCTTAGGTACATCTTTAAAGAAGATATCTTTTCTTTTTAATAGTGAGTTATCTAAATACAATTCCTTTCTTGCATATCCTTTTCTTGTTGGATGATGAGAGTATTTAACTTGAATTGATCCTCCACTTTTTACCATCCTATTAGACCCTGTATTTACTTCTGTTAGTACAACTTCTCCATCTGCCCAAAATACAGAGAATGCTCTTTCTAATCCATCAGTATTAGTCTTTCTATATATATTTATTAAATCTTTCCAGAAATCAGAGGGAAATTGTATAGCTTGAGGTAAATTGTATGGAAAGTAATACAGATTTCCCGATCTCAGATTTACAATTTTTCTATGTAGTTGAGAGAAAGATGTTGTATTAATTGTAGAACCTCTTAGAAAGTCTAGTATACCCATTCAGATATATTAATATATATTACCAACCACCACCACCTGAACCCCCTCCACCACCACCAGAGCTTCCACCACCTCCAAAACCAGAACCACCTGAGCTCCAACCACCTGATCTAAATCCACCACTACTACCATAGCTAGAAGGAGGGACGGAAGAAGCTGCAACTTTCGAATTAAATGTACCTAATGTATTTGCAAGATAGTAAGCATTAAAGGCAGTAAAATTACCTTCATACCATTCAGGTGTTTGAGTGTATATATCTTCAAACTCTTTAGCCCATTTCTTTTCTAACCCAAATATCATTGCGTATGGAAGTAACTTTTCAAATACTTCGTTATATTTTTTTGGATCATTATGAAACTCTATACGATGTTTTTCAGCAGTATTTATATACATTTTAAGATCTAGTAAATGATGATATCTTTTATTACCATATTCTGTTCTAATATCAACACCTAAAGAGAATATGAAAAGAAGAATTCCAGAAATAATGAAACCTATCATCCACCCAATTGCTAGTACATTAATAAAGGCATAGCCAAATAGAATAGGAGTAAATACAAGAATTATAGAGAGTATAATAAAGATGCTTTTTGTTGTAATCGATTTTGTAGATAAGAAATCATTATCTTTTAGATACTGGTATCCTTCTCCATATACCCTATTAGCAGTACTGTAGAAGTTAGTTAATTTCTTTATTGGAACTATTAAACCATGAGCGAATATTGCATCAAATAGAGATTTAAGATGTGATGGTAAATCACTTCCATCTTTATCTTTTTTAATAAATTCATACTTCTTATCTTCATACTCTCGTATTTTAAAATATCCTTTTGTAGCCAATTCAATAAGGACTGCAGTAATATATTTTGAGTTATAACTACCCGTTAGAAGTGTACCGGCGAGCAGTGAATCCATATCTTTCTCTGGTTTATAATTTGGAATAATTGTTAATCTTTCATTCTTATATTTCTTCTTTAAAAAACCGAATAGATATATTCCAATAGGTATAGGAAGAAGAATTCCAATATTTGCTAATATTGTTAAAACTAACTGCTCTTTAGTTGTATCTTCAATTACACCTTTTGATAACTTAATTGCAACAGTATATCCTTCGTATTGTTGTAGTACAGTATTTGGTTTTACTGTGTATGTAGTGTCATCAATCTTAGAAATAGTACAATTTTGTAATTTAGATTCATCTGGACCTGTATAACAGATTGTATCTAACGCTTCTCCTGGTAATTTTATGTTTGCCGATGCATTTTCAATTGGTATATTCCATCCTGGACCAATGATATTAAGATATACCTCATCATTATCTTCAAAATATGAAATAGCTGAGTACTTTAATGTGTAATCTATTACATACACATATGTACCCTCTATATATACATCTGGATTTCCAATTCTTAGTATTGCCCAACCATTTTCATCTCTTCTTGAGTAAATATTATTTGATTTCTCTTCTGGATTACTTAATGGATAATATACAACACTGTTAATCTTTAACTCTGTTTTTCTTTTAGCTCCACTTACTGCATATATGTATGGTACTTGCCACTCCAAGCCATGCCTAGCAGTTATTGAAGATGGCTCGAACGTAATTTCTTCTTTAATATCTATCGTTGCATCACTGTTAACAACAATATCACTTGTATACTCCAAAATTCTTTCATTATCCTCTTGTGCAAAAGTAGGGGATGTAAAAAGTAATATACCCAGAAGTATTAAGAGGATATTAAATTTCTTCATTGAGTTAAGAATTAGAACTTAATCTCAACATTCTTTTTCTCTTCTTCTGTTGCTTCAAAGAATGGGAATTCTTTAAAACCAAAGATTCCTGCTACAAGGTTATTAGGGAATACCGCTATCTTTGTATTAAAGTCTCTAACTGTACCATTGTAAAATCTTCTTGATTTCTGTATCTCATCTTCCAAATCTTTAAGATTAGCTTGTAGGTTTAAGAAATTCTCATTAGCTTTTAATTCAGGATATGCTTCTGCAATAGCGAATATTTTTGCTAAACCTTTTTCTAACTCTCCTTCTAATGCCATCTTGTCTTCTAAGGAAGTTGATTCCATAGCTTTCGTTCTTAGTTGTGCTACATTTTCAAATAGCTCTTTTTCATGTTTAGCATAACCTTTTACAATTTCAACAAGGTTTGGAATCATGTCATATCTCTGCTTTAGAAATGTCTCAATATCTGAGCTAGCCTCATTTACAACCATCTTTAGTTTTATTAAAGAGTTGTAAAGATTAATTAGTACTAAAGCTACAACACCAATTAATATTAATGGTATGTACCACATATTTATATTCACTTAAACTTAATATATTTAAAGTATATTTAAATATCTAAAGAAGTTCAATATTACTCTTTCTCTGAGACCAATTTCTGCCTCAATGAAGAAAGCCATATATATGACAAATCTTCAGTATGATTATTAGTTAATAACTCCCTAAGTAAATCATTGTTAACTAACTTAGTTGTATATTCTCTATTTGTTAATATTTTTGATAGGAGAGTTACATCCAAAACTCTTTTAATATCACATCCCCAATTTTTTATTCTATGATTTAGTGCTTCGTTAACAGCATTTAACTCATCATCAGTAGTGTCAGTATATATATCTTCAGCTACTGTTTTATCAAGGATTATACTCAAGGTTTCTAATAGCTCTGGTTGAATTGAATCAGGTAATTTTTCAATATTGAAATTTAATGGGTTTGCACGAATTACTTCTCCAGTCCTCTGAGAAGATTCAAATATGGTTTGATCCGAAAATGCTATCAACTCTCTACTAATTTTTTCTTCTTTATATTCCATACTATGATTATACTACTAGATTTAGATACTTTGAATATCTAAATATATCTCACATATGGAGACTACTGATTTTTACTTAAAAGTATTAACTATTTCTTCTTCTCTTAAGTTGAGTTAAGTACATTGGAAACCTTTGAAGAAAGTGATTTATTCCTAATACTCCCATAAAGATAGATAGTTCTACATGCCAATAGAGGAAATTAAAACGTATATTGGATAGAGCAGGGACATGATATTTCAATATCATAAGGATACCAAAACCAAAGGTAGGGATAAGGAGAAAAAGAAATAACATTGTATTCCAGAAGCCATTAAATCCTTTTAATAAAGATAGTTTCTTTGTTGTCTTTATTATCATATATGGAATCCAATACAGTATGATAGATAAAAGTAGAGGAATAACAAGGTTGTATGGATTCTCTTTAGATGTATTTAGAGTATTTCCATTGTTCAAAGTAATATTTCCTATTAAATATTGCTGTAGTAGATTGTATGTATTAGTTTTATAATCTTCTCCTTCTACAGCTGTTGAAGCAATATCCCTTGTTACATCTTTACCACACATAGTTCTAATATCTATATCCAGATCGTTTAATGGTACATATTCTGTAATATCATAAACATTCTCTTCAAATACTATCCAACAATCAGATTCTAAGTTATGTGTACTAACATCTTTAAAGGAATAAGCATATGTAGTCTGAAAAGAAAGAAGAAGTACAGCCATAATTAAAATTGTTTTTTTCATTTTTAATATATTTAAGTTATTTAGTATTTAAGTATCTAAGTCTTTCATCCTTATCCATTCTTTCAATTGCATACCTTAATGTTGTTCTAGGTATATATTGTAAATTCTTGTCTAAGAAATCTCTCAGAGCAATGGTATCACGTTTCCCAACCTCTCTCAACATCCAACCAATCGCCTTATGTATTAAATCATGTTTGTGATTTAGTAATCTTTTTGAAATTTTTAAAGTATCCTCAACCATCCCCCTTTTGATAAAGGCATAGGTAGATACAATTGCAATTCTCTCTTTCCAAAGATTATTTGAATCAGCCAATTTGTATAACTCACCCTTCATTTCAGGTTTTAGAATTAGGTACTCACCCAATATCTTGTAACAGGAAAGATCTACAATATCCCAATTATTTACACCTTCTAAGTTATCTAAATAGAAGGCTACAATGCACTCTTTGTTTTCTAAATCAGCTTTTTCAAATTTATATGTAAGAATTAAATATCCTGTTAGCCTTACCTCATGTATCGGGCTTTGTACTAACTCCTTTATCTCATAAAAGGATATATCTTTGTAATACTTCATAGCAATACTACGAATATTGGGTACTGTAAGACCCCAGAAGATATCTCCTTGCCCATACTCCCCCTCTCCCGTTTTAAAGAATCTTGGAAAGAATTCTTCCTTTTCTTTGTTTTTGTGACTTTTAAGCTCTGTAAGTATATTTTTAGTAATATTCATATATAATGATAGCATTAAAATATTGATTAGTAATATGAAATTAATATCAAAGTTTAAGAGTAGGTATAACAATATTACATATAAGACATACCAAACAGATAATGGTATGAAGGTCTTACATTTAGATAATCCAGCAACAAGTAATTTTGATTTTGCAATTATTCATAAAGCAGGTAGTGCATATGAAGATCAAGAGGGTGTACCAAGAGGTACAGCACATTTCTTAGAGCATATGTTACTTAATCCTAATGATACATTTAAAGATAAAGATGAGATAAATAGGTTTGAGCAAGGAAGTATAAATAAACCAAAAATAGATATTAATGCTTTTACAAATAGAAGATTTATTACTTTTACTGGCTATGGTAATGAGAAGGCCAAGTTAAGAATCTTAGATAGATTAGAGAGTATATATATATTTAACGAAAAAATACTTTCAAAATATATTGAGAGAGAAAGAGAAATAATACTTGCAGAAAAGAGTAGAAAGTTGAAAAAAGAGAAAGATAGTATGTTAATGAGTTTAGATTTTCTCTTTAAAGGTATACAAGATGAATATACAGGGGATGTTCTTGGAGAGGTCGTAAATATTAAAAAAATCAGTATGGATAATCTAGAGAAATTCTTTATAAACAGAATATCTAAAGATAGTACTGTACTTGCTATACAAAGTAATGGAGAGTTAAGTAGTAATGTAATAACTAAGATAGAGAAAATTTCAAATACTATTCCTAATAAAAAGGTTAAACCTTTTAATAGTGTAGAGTTGAAAAACAAATGGAGAGTAGGTGCTTTCTCAGATGAAAGAGCTAATGGTATTAGTATAACTTTTTTGTATTTTGAAAAATTAAAAAAGAGAATTAATTATAAAGATCATGTAGTTAGATACTTACTTTCTAAATTGTTTGATTGGTTAGCATTCGAAATTCTTAGAGAAAAGATGGGGTTAATATATAACTTTAATAGTTTTAGAACTCCTGCAATTACTCTTGGCTACAGTACCTATGGATATAAATTTACAACTGAGAAAGAAAAGATTGTAAAAGTGTTAGATGAATTTCATAAATTAATATATGAAGAAACTTTTAAATTTCTTAAGACAAATAAAGGGAAAGAATGGTTTGAAGATATTATTAGTGAATACATATTTCCTAGAACTTCGTCATACGATGAAACATTAGGTGAGGATACAGCAACAAAAACAATAATGGATATGGAGATCTTTAATTATAATAAAGCTGTAAGAGAAGCAAAGAGTGTAACTATTAATGATGTAGTACTGTACCTTAAAGAGCGTTTAAAGATTCCTCCACATATATGGATAGAGAGTGATATGAGTAAGGAAGAAATGTTGGCTATTATAAAGGATTCTCCTTTTGAAAAAGAGTTTAGTAGTGTATAATCCGAATATTTTAAATATTCATATACTATTGAAATGCCAGAAATAGAAGAGAGTGATTCTTATAAATTAAAGGTTAAGAGATTACTTCAGCGTTTGTATAAATATGGTATTACACAAGAAGAGTTACCTACTATGATTGATATGTTAGTAGATTCTATTGTAGAAGATGTTGCTAAGGCTGGTAGAGTACCTAGATATTCATATATTTTAATGATTAATAGTTCAGAGATTTATGAATATGAATATGATAATTACTTAGAAATATCATGTGGATTTGAACCTAAAATGGAAAATATAGATGATATTGCTATTGATGGATATATGGTTCTTCCTACTTCAGGGAGTGCAAGAATGGATATAGAGAGTGGAGAGATAGTAAATGTTAATGTGTCTTGGGAAGAGAGAAGTGTAGATGATTATGATACTTAGTATTTTTAAGATATAATATTGGAATATGGTGGATGTAGCTCAACTGGTTAGAGCATCGGTTTGTGGAACCGAGGGTTGTGGGTTCAAGTCCCATCTTCCACCCCAT
>Ga0209318_1000840_pt1 | contig 24608 bp, 19 predicted proteins | sample RifGroE1_FD_183999 | JGI IMG/M metagenome (GOLD analysis project Ga0209318, IMG submission 183999) | Groundwater microbial communities from Rifle, Colorado, USA - Groundwater E1 (SPAdes) (version 2) | ecosystem: Environmental > Aquatic > Deep subsurface > Groundwater | place: Rifle, Colorado...
ACGGCCCACAACGAAGCCGCCAACCCGGCGGCGCGGCCGAAGGCGATGGCCGCGAAGAAGGCGCCCAGCAGATGGATCATGATGATGTTCGGCTCGCCGATGCCTATGCGGTCAAAAAGCAGCGCCAGGCCAAGCGTTAACAGCATGATGAGGGCACTACCGGCTGCGGCGCGCAGCCCGGCCCCGGCGCTCCGATTTCGCCGGCCGCTCTCTTCGGAGCGCCGCTCGGCCGGCGGGTCGCCATGCACGAAGAAGATGTCGATATCGCCTTGTTCCTGCAGGAGGGTATCGGCCAGCGACGGCCGAAAAGGGCTGGTTAATCCGTAGCGGCGCAGATCGCGGCCGGCCACGATCTTGGTCACGTTCCTGGCGCGGGCAAAAGCCAGAATGTCCTTCGCGGAGCGTTCGCCACGGATAAGGGCCGTTTCGGCGCCGAGCGATTCGGCCAGCTTCAGGACCGAGCGCACCCGCTCACGGTTGTCGACGCTGGAAAAATTCTCGTGCGTGACGATGTGCAGGGCGATCCACGGCGCCTTGATGGAGCAAGCCAGCCGATGCGCCGCCCGGACCAGGCGGGCCGACCAGGGACTGCCGCCGACCGCGACGAGTACCCGTTCCGCGTTCAGGGGCAGCACCGGTTCCGGTTTGGATTCGTCGTCGTCTTGCATGGCTGGGCACTCCTCTAGAATCAGAGTAACGCAGCCGCGCCTCCCTGTCCAGCTCGCGCTTGACTAGCCGCCAGCCGCCGCCGCATTGGCCCCAGGGCCGGCTCATCTTCCTTTAGCCTTACCCAAGAGCCGGGCCAGCGATATGAAGATAACGAAAAACTCCAGGCGGCCCAACAACATCCCGGCGCTCATGGTCCACAGGGCCAGGGGCGGCGTCGACGTCGCGGTTACGCCGATGGTCAGGCCGACCGTGCCCAGGGCCGAGGCGAACTCGAAGGCCGCGTCGCGCAGGCTATAGCCGGCCGCGGTTAACAGGCCGGTGCCGACGGCCAAGGCGGCCATGTACAGGAAGGCGAAGACGCCGATCTCCATTACCTGGCGCTCGGCGACGATCCGGTCTTCGTCGCCGACCGTTACCCGATGGACCAGCACCGCCCGCCGCGGCAGAACCATGCGGCGGAATTCCCACCAGACCGCCTTGAGCAGGATGAACACCCGATATTGCTTGAGGCCGCCGGCGGTGGAGCACATGCCGCCGCCGATGACCATCAGGACCATCATCACCAGGATGCCGGTGCCGTTCCAGTCGCCATAGCCCACCGTGGAGAAACCGGTCGTCGTCAAGGCCGTTACCGCCTCGAACACCGCCACCCGGATAGCCTTGGCCGTTGAACCGTAGGTTCCGTGAGCGACGAAGACAAACAATAAAACGATTCCGAGCAACGTGAAGATCGTCAGGAGCTTGGTTTCAGCGTTACGGAAAAAGGCCTTCACCTTCCCGGATACCAGGATGTAGACACTCAAAAAATTAAGGTTGCCCAGAATCATCAAGACCATGGTTACTGCCTCGATGACTGGCGAATCCCAATAGCCGATGCTGGCCACCCGGGTGGAGAAGCCGCCGGTCGAGACGGCGCAGAAGGCGTGGTTCAAGGCGTCGAAAACCGACATTCCAGCCAGCGCTAGGCCGACCACGCCAATTATCGTATAACCCAGGTACAGGCTGACTACGACCTTAGCCGACCGGGTGACGTTGGGCACCAACTGGTAACTGCGGCCTTCCGCGCGGTACAGTCCGGCTCCGATCGATAAGGAGAAGGCCGCCAGCATGATGATGGCCAGACCGGCGCCGCCGGCCAGCTGAATGACGCTCCGGAAAAACAACAGCGTCTTGGGGGCCTGCTCCACGTTAATCATGGACAGGCCGGTGGTGGTCCAGCCGCTCATGGCCTCGAAAAAAGCCTGGCTAAAACCGAGGCCGCTGATGCGCATGAACGGCCAGGCGCTGGCCGCCGTCACGATCAGCCAGCCGAAAGTCACCACGATGGCGCCTTCCCGCTCGTCGATGCGCAGCTTGCCGTTGCCCTTGCCGTGTCCGGCTCGCCGCGTTAGCAGCAGCACTAGCCCGGCGGCGGCCAGGACAAGACTGGGCAGGAGAAAGTGGAACCCCAGGGGCAACTCCTCCGGATAGAACGGCAGCATGGCCAAAGGCGTCAGCAGGACGGCCGCCGCGATCAGCAAGATACTGCCCAAGGCTACCAGCATGGCCTACTCCCTGCCTACAAGGGCATCGAGCGACTGGGCGTAGCGCTCGGGCAAGGACACGAAGCTCAGCGCGTCGCCGGCGGCCAGGACAGTCTCGCCGTTGGGAACGATCACTTCGCCGTCGCGCAGGATGGCCGCCACCAGGGTGCTGGCCGGGAAGCGGATGTCCTTCAGGGCCCGGCCGACGGAAGGCGCGGTTCCGGGGATGACGACTTCGGTGACGCCGACCTTGCCGTCGGCCAGGGGCTGCAGGCTGCGTATCGTCCGCGAGGCGGAGCGCTGCTCAATCAGCGAAGAAATGGTCACAGTAATTGAGAAAGTGCCTTCGAGGCCCAACTCCTGGAAGACTTCCTCGTTGTCCGGATCGTGCACCAGGGCAAAAACCGCCGCCACGCCATAGCGCAGTTTGGCGATGCTACAGATGACGTAGTTGTCCTCGTCGCGTGGCGTCAGGGCCAGCAAACGGTCGGCCGAGCGGACGCCGGACTCTTCCAGGACGCGGGGAATGGTCCCGTCGCCGTGGACGATCAGGGCCTTGGACAGCTTGGAGAGGCGCTGGCACTCCTCGGCGTTGCGGTTGACGACCACCACATCGTAGCCCCGGGCGCAGAGCGACCGGATGATATAGCGGACTTCCTGCCCGCCGCCGACTATCATGATGGTCATGCCCCGCCTCCCGCCCGCATTTGGCCGGCCAGCCTGATCTCCTCGAGGAAGCGATCGGCGGTAGCCGTAATGGGAGAAACGGCCAGGATGCCGAGCGAGCGGCAAAATTCCTCCAGCGATGGTTCGTATACCCGGGCGAAAACCCGGCTGACCTTGAAATGCTTGAGCGCAATCTCGGCGCACATGATATTGAGGGTATCGCTCTGGGTGACCGCCACAAACAGATCGGCCTTCTCCAAGCCGGCCTGGCGCAGGACACCGTACTCGGCCACCGATCCGGCGATAGTGAAGCCGGAATAATCTGACGAGAGCTGGTCGAAGGCCGCCTCATCGTTATCCAGAACTACTACATTCAAGCCCTGTCCGCTGTAGTAATCGGCAATGTGCGAGCCGAGCCGTCCGCAGCCGGCTACGACCACCGACTGCATAGTCTTTTTCATTCTCATGCCTCCTTGGAAACATGTTGGCCAGGTTTCCATAATCCTACGGTCCGATCCAGATTGTTCCGGGACGGCGCGTAGCCGGGGTCGAGCGACAAGGCCGCCCGGTAATAATTCTGGGCTTGCCAGCGATTACCCTGGAGCTCCATCATGATGCCGAGGGCGTTGTAGACTTCCGGCCGCGAATAATCCAGGGCGATAGCCTGCCGCAGCAAGGCATCGGCCTCAGCGAAGCGGCCGCTCCTGAGGTCGGCCACCGCCGCTTGGACGCAGCGCCAGTAGTCGTCATGGTCAACTTTTTCCCGCTTCTTCATGCGCGACTCCCTTCCTCCGGCTGGCTTCCGGCCGGCCGATCCCGGCTCCCGCCGCGGTGTGCGGGCGGAGAGCGGTCCACGCTTTCATGATAGCGAAAAGCGCGTAAAGAGGGTGTTAAGATTCGGCCTCTGGTATTAAGAGTCGGTTGGCACCACGTGCACCCCGTTCGGAACCATAATTTGACGGGCTTGGCAAAAGGCGGTATATTGGTAAACATGACCGTAGTTTGGACAATCTTCGGCATAGCGGAAGCCCTGCACCGTCTCTTGGCCTCGAAAGGCATCCGCCGTCTGATCGGCGGCTGGTTGCGCGACTATGCCCTGGCCGCCTGCTGGCCGCTTGTTCCGGACGGTTGGCAGCCGCTGTCCGCCAGCCTGGCCCGGCCGGCCGCCTTCCTGGCCGCCCGCCGCGGTTCAAACCCGCGCGCTCCGCCCGCCTGAGCCCCTTTCCTGATACCGGCCCTTCCGGGTTCGGCAACCAGCGACGAGGAGCTACCATGAACAAAAAATTATCACCTTTTGCCACCCGCCTGGCCCATGCCCTGAGCACCGCCAAAGGCGTGCCGATCATTGATGACCTGGCGGCGGCCAGGGAAACCGCCGGACGGGTACGCGCCGCCCTGGCCAGCCTCGGCCAATCAAGCAGCCTAGCCGACCAGATGGCCGCCTTGCGCGCCACTGCGCCACGGCGAACTAGCCAAACCGACCAGGCTGGCCGGCGTGGCCAAGGCCCGACAGCCGCCGCGGCCGCCGACCGCCTGGTGGCGGCCTTCAGCCTGGCAACGGCCGCCTTCCGAAGCGCCTTGGGCGTCGAACTGTTCGACGAGCAACTGGTAGCGGCGGTCGTCATGGCCGGCGGCTGGCCACCGGCGAGGGCAAGACCTTTGCCGCCGCCCTGGCCGCCGGCTACTGGGCGCTGGACGGCCGGGGTTGCCATATCCTGACGGCCAACGATTACTTGGCCGAGCGCGACGCCCGTTGGCTTGAGCCGGTCTATCAAGCCCTTGGCCTGTCCTGCGCCTTCGTAATCCAGGGCATGGCGCCGAACGAGCGACGGGCGGCCTACCAGGCTGACATCACCTACCTGACCGCCCGTGAGGCCGGCTACGACTACCTGCGCGACCGGCTGGCTGGCGCTCCGGCCGAACTGGTGCAGCGCGGCCTCGATTCGGCGCTGGTCGACGAGGCCGATTGCCTGCTGATCGACGAGGCGCGCTCGCCGCTGGTGATAGCCGACCGGGCCGACGGCGCGCCGGAGGACTTGACCGTATTCGGTGCCATCGCCGGCAGCCTGGTTCCCGGGCAGGATTTTCAGGCCGAAGCGAACAGCCACGGTCTCGGCTTGACCCTGGCCGGCCAGGAACGGGTGGCCTCCGCCCTGGGCAGCGGCGGCATGCACCAACCGGAAGACCGCGAGCGCTTTGCCCGGGTGCATGCCGCCCTGTACGCCCGCTGCTTCCTGGAGCGCGACCGCGATTACCTCGTCAAGGCAGCTTCCCTCCAGTTGGTGGACGAGCTGACCGGGCGGGTGGCCCAGGGCCGGCGCTGGCCATACGGCGTCCAAGCCGCCGTCGAGGCGCGCGAAGGCCTGCCGCCCGTGGCCGAGAGCGCTATCCTCGGCTCAATAACCCTGCAGCGCTTCATCCCGCTCTACCGCCGCATCGCCGCCATGACGGCCACTGCCGCCCCGGCGGCGGAAGAATTCTTCACCATTTACGGCCTGGCCGTGCATGTCATACCGCCGCGCCTGCCCTCGCGCCGCGTTGATGCTCCCGACCGGCTGTTCCGAACCATTGCTGGCAAGGAGGCTGCCATCGTGGCCGAGGTGGCGGCCGAGCAAGAGCGCGGCCGGCCGGTGCTGCTGGCCACCTCGTCAGTGGCCGACTCGGAGCGCTTGGCGGACCAGCTGCGCGCCGCCGGCGTGCCGTGCCAAGTGCTCAACGCCCGCAACGACCAAGACGAGGCGCTGGCCATCGCCGCCGCCGGCTGCCAAGGCGCGGTGACGGTATCCACCGACATGGCCGGTCGCGGTACCGACATCCAGCTAGGCGGCCCACAAGCCTCGGCCGCCGAACGCACCCGGCTGGCGAAACTGGGCGGCCTGTACGTGCTGGGTTGCGCTCGCCGCGAAAGCCGCCGCCTGGACGACCAGCTACGCGGCCGGGCTGGCCGCCAAGGCGATCCTGGACTGACGCGCTTCTACTGCAGCCTGGAAGACCCGTTGTTCGCGCGCTACGGCGTGGCTGCCTTCCTGCCACCAGAATACTTGCAGTCAATCGGCCCGGCCGACTCCGAGCTCCACGACCGCCGGGCCAGCCGCGAAATCGACCGCGCCCAACGCCTGATCGAAGGCCACCACCACCGAGTGCGCGATGCCCGACGCCGCTCCAGCCAATTATTCGAGCTCCACCGTCGACGCATCGCCAGCCTGCGTGAAGCTTGCCTCTTTGGTCTGGATGGCGACGTGCGTCGCGGCCGGCTGGCGGCCATCGACGGCTTCTGGACAGAGCACCTGGCGGCCTATGAGGAATTGCGCGAGGGCATCCACCTGGTGCGCTACGCCGGGCGCGACCCGGACCGCGAGTTCGACCGCCGGCTGGATGAGGCCTTCGAGGCCGGGTTATCCGCCTGCGGCTTGCGCGATGGCGACGACGCGAGCGCCGCCGAGGCAAGCGCCAGCGCGGCGGAGGCTGACGTGAGCGCTTGGCCGGCGCGTCGGCCGGGCGGCGCCGGCGCGACCTGGACCTACCAGATCGACGAGGAGCCGGTCGAGCCCTTCCGGCTGCCGTCGGTCATGAACGGCGCCTCGCTGGTCGAGTCGGTGGTGCAGGTGCCACTGTCGCTGCTGCGCGCCTTGCGGGCCATCTGGCGGCGGTGGCGGCGGACATGAAACAGCCCCCCCCGGGCGGCGGCGGGCCGTACCGTCAAAGGCCGAAATAGGCGGCGGTGGCCAGGAACAGGCAGAAATTGGACAGGAACTGGTAAAAATGGTAGGCGCTGTGGTGGTCGAACTCCCAGATCAGCTTAAGGCGGAATTTCTGGCGGGCCTCGACGGCGGTGGCCACCAAGGCCAGCACCATGCCGCCCAGCAGCCACCAGGCGCCGGCCTGCTGCCGCACCAGGGCCAGCCACAGGCCGGCCGCTAGCATCAGGCCGCCCAGGGCCACGCCGATGTAAATGATCTTGGGCACGATGGCCGGCCAGCGCAGGCAGGCCAGCACCAGTGCCAGGCCCAGGCCAGTACAAACCAGGACGGCCACCCGCCCGGCGGCCGGGCCGAACAGGTCGAAGGCCAGACTGCCAATTATAAGAACATAACAGACGCTGAAGCAAAGCGTCAAGAACTGCCAGAGAACGGCGTTAGTCTTCTTGGTCATCATGAAGCCGTGGGCGATGGTGCCCAACAGCGCCGTCAGGCTCATGCCGCCGAAGACGCCGATCCACAGCCAGCCCCGGAAGGTGTGCAGTGCGGCACTGCCGGCCAGAAAGGCCGTCATCAGGCCGGTCTGGATGGCCAGGATGAGATCCGTGGCCGCGGTAGTGCGTTCGGTGGGTAGGTCGATGAAGCGGATCATGCCTGCGCTCCGGCGGCGCTTTCCTCGGCTGGGTCGGCGCAGGCTGGCGCGCCGGCAGCGCCGCCGCCCGCCGTGGCCTTGGCCTTGGCCACGGCCACGGCCTTCAGGTTTTTCTGGCGCTCGTAGGCGTTGATGATCAGCATCTGCAGGCGGTTCTCGATGTTGCCCTGGCTGGTGTCCGGGTCGTAGTCGAGGGCCAGGATCTGGATGTGCGGGAAATCCTTCTTGAGGCCCTTGGACATGCCGCGGCCGGTGATGTGGTTGGGCATGCAGCCGAAGGGCTGCAGGATGATGAAGTAGTTGATGCCGTGCTTGGCCAGCTCGGTGATCTCGCCGGCGATCATCCAGCCCTCGCCGGGAACGAAGGTCTTGTGCACCAAGTGCTCGCAGCCGGGAGCGTATTCTTCCAGCAGTTTTTCCTCGCGGAAGTAGCGGCAGCTGCGCGCGATCTTGGCCACCGCCCTGAGGCTGCGCTTGATGAGAGCGTCGCCGACGATGGGGGTGAGGGCCTCGGCAAAGGGGTAGCGGACGTGGAAGTTCTTCATCTCGTCCTTGGCCCGGATATACTCCATACGGAACTTGTTGACCATGTACGGCAGGATGACCTCCATGCCATGGTCTTCCAGGTAGCGGACGATGAAGTTGTTGGACGAGGGGTGGAAGTTGAGTAGGATCTCGCCGATGATGAAGACCTTCGGCTTTTCCTCGCGCATGTCCACTGGGATGGCGTCGAAGCGCGGGATGCAGGCCTTGAAGGCGGCGATGGCGTACTTGACGCCGCGCTCGAAGCCGGCGGCCACGGCCGCGACCGACTCGTCGAAAACCTTCTCGGTGGCGCCCTTCTCCAGCTCGTAGGGCCGGACGCGGTGCGACAGCGCCTCCAGGGCGTCGGCGATGCACAGCGCCCAGATCATGCGCAGCTGGAACAGCTCGCCGAGCTCCAGGCCCGGGTGCATGCCCTTGGTGTCCTTGTCGGTGCTCATCAGCGGAACATTCTTGTAACCGGCGTCGTCGAGGGCCTTGCGGGCCAGCACGGCGTATTGGGTATAGCGACAGTCGCAGATGCCCTTGCCGATGCCGAAGGCCACCTCGTCGGGCTTGTACAGGCCCTTGTCCATCACCGCCAGGAACTCGCCGATGTTGACCTGGGCCGGGAAGCAGATGTCGTTGTGGACGTACTTCTTGCCCAGTTTGAAGGCGTCGCCATCGGCCAGGGGCAGGCGCTCCACCCTGAGGCCCTGGCGGCGCAGGATGGAGGTGGCGAAGGCCGAAAAGGTCGGCGACAGGTTGGGAATCAGGATGGTCTTTTCCTTGCGGTGCTTTTTCTCGAACTTGACCGCGTAGGGATCCGGCTGCGCTTGGGCCGGCGCTTGCTTGAGCAGGGTCCGTTTCTGGTGCAGCGTCTCGATGAAGGACTTGGTGCGGATGTTGAGCGAGCCGGCCGTGTTGCTCTCGTCGAGCTTGAGGATGAGCGGGCTCTTGCCGGCGATGTCCTTGAGGATGCGCGTCATCTCGTCGGACAGAATGGCGTCGTGGCCGCAGCCGAAGCTGACGATTTGGACCATCTCCAGGTTGGGGTTGTTGCCGACCGCCACGGCCGCGTTGAGCACCCGGGTATGGAAATTATTATTCACGTCCAGGCGGGTGGTCTTCAGCGTCGGCCTGTGCACGCCGGGAATGGCGTCCAGCGGCAGCACCGGGATGCCCTGACGGGTGAAGTAACCGGCCAGGTCGTGGTTGATGAAGTTGTCGTTGTGATAGGGCCGGCCGGCCAGCACCACCGCCAGCGAGTTGTCGAGCTTCAGACTGTCCAGCAACTCGCGGCCCTTGTCCAGCAGCTCCCGCTGGAATCCGTCCATGGCCAAGTCGGCTTGGGCGATGGCCGCCTTGGCGGAGGCAGCGCTGATGCCGATAGTTTTCTTCAGGTAGTCGACCAGCTGCAGATTGCGGGACCGGGTATCCAGCCAGTGGAAATTCGGCGTATCGAAGGGAATACCGTGCTTGCCCATCGGGTCGTCGCTGATGCGTACCACCATCGGATAGCCCTTTACCACGGCGCAGACATAGGTGCTGTTGCGGTCGGCGTTCTCGCTGGGCATGCGGTTCATGATAGGCATGAAGATGCGGTCCACCTTCTTCTTGACTAGGTCGGCGATGTGGCCGTGCACCAGCTTGGCCGGAAAGCAGACCGTATCCGAGGAGACGGCGTGGATGCCGTCCTCGTACAGTCGCTGGGTGCTGGTGCCGGACAGCCGCACCGTAAAGCCCAAGGCCCGGAACAGGTTGTTCCAGAACGGGAAGCTGTTCCAGAATTCCAGCACGCGCGGGATGCCGACGGTGGCCTTGCGGTCGGGCAGCACCGAGACGCAGGGCCAGTCGCGGAACAACAGCTCCTGGCGGTATTTGAAGAGGTCGGGCACGGCGTCGATGCGCTGGCGGGCGGCCTTGACCTGCTCGCGGACGGCGCTGTCGGTGGCCTGCCCCAGGATCTCGCCGCGCTCGCAGCGGTTTCCGGTGATGAAATTGTCGCCGGATGAAAAGGTGATGACGGTGCGGTTGCAGTTATTGGTGCAGAACGGGCAGATGACGTTCGGTTGCTGGGTAAAGGAAAGTTCCTCCAGGGCGGGAAAGCCGATGAAGGTTGACGCCTGGTTGGCCTCGGCGGCCGGGCGGTCCTTTAGGTGCTGTTTGGTGAGGAGGGCGATGCCCAGGGCGCCCATCTCGCCGGGATACGGCGAGCGCACCACCTGCTTGCCGGTGTACTGCTCGATGGCCCGCAGCACCGCCATGTTCTTGAAGGTGCCGCCCTGGACCACGATGCGGTCGCCCAGGCTGGTCAGGTTGGCGATGCGCACCACCTTGGTAAAGACATTGTCGATGATGGAGCGGCAGAGGCCGGCGATGATGTCTTGCGGCGTCTTGCCGTTCTTCTGCTCGGTGATGATGCAGCTGTTCATGAAGACCGTACAGCGCGAGCCCAGCACCGACGGATCCTTGGCGGCGAAGGCCGTGTCCGAAATTTGCTTTACCGGCACCTTCAGCGATGACGCGAAATTCTCCAGGAAGGAACCGCAACCAGCCGAGCAGGCCTCGTTGAGGGTGATGCCGGTGACGATGTTGTTGGTGATCTGAATGGCCTTCATGTCCTGGCCGCCGATGTCCAGGATAAAGGAGACATCCGGGATGTACTTCATGGTGGCCTTGGCGTGGGCCACCGTCTCCACGACATGGTAGTCGGCGTGCAGAGCCTTGGAAAACAGCAATTCGCCGTAGCCGGTGACGCCGACGCCCAGGATCTTGAGGTGCCAATCGCTTTCCTGGTAGCGGCGGTTGAGGGCAACCAAGGCACGCTGGATGACGCGCAGCGGCTCGCCGTCATTATGGGCGTAGTAGCTGTCCACCAGCTGTTCGTCTTCGGTCATCAGGACGAATTTGGTGGTGGTGGAACCGGCGTCGATGCCCAGGTAGACCGGGATGCGGCTGCCGGCTGGCCAATTCGGCACAGTAATGGTCGGCAGCTGGTGGCGGGCGAAGAAATCGGCCTTCTCGGCCTCGCTGTCAAAGAAGGCCCGGCCGGTCAGCTGATCCTCATCCTGGCGGGATTGGGTATAGTGGGCCAGCCGATCCAGCGCCAGCTTGAGGTCAAAGGCGTTAGCCTCGTGCCCGAACATGACGCCGGTGGACAGGGCGGTACCCAGGGCGACGATGATTTCCGGGTTTTCGGGCCGCATGATATCGTCCGGGCCCAGGCCGAGGCGCTCGGCGAAGACTTCCACCAGGCGCGGGTTGAAGGTCAACGGGCCGCCCTCGAAGATGACCGGCGCCTTGATTTCCAGGCCCTGGGCCAGGCCGCCGATAGTCTGCTTGGCAATGGCGTGGTAGGTGGACAGGGCGATATCCTCGCGCGAGACGCCCTGGTTCAGGAGCGGCTGGATATCGGTCTTGGCGAAAACGCCGCAGCGGCCGGAAATATCGTAAATGTGGCGACCCTTGCTGGCCAGGGCGTTGAAGTCGCTAACCGGCACCTTGAGCAAGCTGGCGATTTCGTCGATGAAGGCGCCGGTGCCACCAGCGCAGCTGCCGTTCATGCGCATGTCCGAGGCCATCAGCTGACCGGAAGCCTCGTCATAATGGAAGAAAATGATCTTGGCGTCCTGGCCACCCAGCTCTACCGCCACGCGAGTCTGCGGAAAGAAGTCCTTTATAGCTATGGAATTGGCCACCACTTCCTGGATGTAGTGGGCCTGAATGGCCTCGGCCAGGTTCTTGCCACCCGAGCCGCAAACCGTGGCATTAACCAGAATGCCCGGAAACAGTCCGTCGATTTCCTGCAGCAGCGACAAAAGCGTCTCGGCCTGGCGGGCGTTGTGGCGGGCGTAGCGATGGTGTAAGATTTTTTTGCTGTCCGGCTCGACCAGAACCACCTTGACGGTAGTCGATCCTACATCTATTCCTGCCCATACAACAGGTTGCTTCATTGTGCCATCCTCTTCAACTGATTGGTATTGTCGACCGGCCGCGAAACGACCGGCGGCTTCCGGCCAGGTTTAGCCTGCCACGCTCCGGGTCGAGTTCCAGCGATGATGAACAGTCTTGCCGCGCGCATGGCCGGCAGCGCCGAACCGGGCGACCTATCTACCTGCCGGCTGGCAGATAACGAATACTACCACATTACACGTTTATTTGTCATCGGCTGAGGTATTGGCTACCAAACCAAGCTAGTAAGCGAACAAGCTGGCCACGCTTGTCTGGAGCGGCAGATTTGAGTATTATTTAAAGGATATGGAGAATATTGACTAAGTAAGGATGACGGGTGATGACCAACGAGCACAGGAACAGCCGACGAAATTTGAAACGCTCGATTACCCGCTTCCTCGACCAGACCGGCCATTACTATATCCTGGACAATGTCGCCTCGATTATGCCGTCGGTCAGCAATTACTACGACAGCTTTATGTTCCGCATGTCGGCCACGCTTGACCACCCGGTCAAGGTGCAGTTAATGCAGCAAGCGCTGGAAACCGTCGCCGCCCGCTTTCCCTATTTCATGGTGGAGTTGCGCCGCGGCGCCTTCTGGTATTACATGCAGCCGCTAGCCACCGTGCCCACCCTGCAGGCCGATTCCCCCTGGCCCTGCATCGGCTTCAACGTCCACCAGCGCGGCCAGCTGATGTTCCGAGTCCGAGTAGCCGGCGCGCGCGTGGCCTGCGAATTTCACCACGTCCTGACCGACGGCACTGGCTGCCTGACCTTCCTGAAGAGCCTACTGCTGCAATACCTGCTACTGACCGGCGTCGAGTGCCCGGACTCTGGCGACATCATTCTGCCGGGTAAACAGCCCGACCCGGCCGAATTCGAGGATTCCTATCAGAAGAACCTGAAACGGGGCGTGCCGGAGGCCTTAACCCTGCCCAAAGCCTTCCACATGGCCGCGCCCAGCCTGCCATCCTACCAGTTCCGCAATATCTCAGGCCGCCTGGACCTGGCGCCGCTCCTAGACGCCGCCCGTCAACGCAAGGCCAGCCTGACCGAGCTGCTGGTAGCCGCCTTGATGCAGGCCTGGCTGCGGGAGTACGCCGCCGCCCCACCCAAAGCCCGGCGGCGCTCCGGCCACAACATTGCCATCGAAGTGCCGGTAAACATGCGCAACCACTACCAGAGCCGTACTCTGCGCAATTTCAGTTTGAATCTGATGATCTGCCTCGACGCCCGTCTAGGCGCTTGGGACTTCGACGAGCTGGTCGGCCACGTCCACCACGCCATGCGGCTGGAAAACAACGAACACCTCTTGGCCCCCCAGATCGTGCGCAACGCCGGCAGCGCCCGCAAGTTCATCGTCAAGATCATTCCCCTGTTCTTCAAGGACATCGGCTGCCAGATGCTGTACGCCGACCTGGGCTTATCGCGCATGACTAGCTCGTTCTCCAATGTCGGCGCGGTGCAGCTGCCCGCTAGCCTGCAGGAGCACGTGGAGCGTTTCGACTTTGTGCCGGCGCCGATGCGCATGGCGCGGGTCAACGCCTCGGCGCTGTCCTGGAAAGACAAGGTGTACGTCAATTTCGGCAGCCGGGTGCAAACCCGCAGCATTGAACAACGCTTTTTCTCGCAACTGGCCAGCCTTGGCGTGCCAGTGGCGATAGACCCGCTTTACGAGGAGCAATAATAATGGCCATCTGCCCTGTCTGCAATGTTGATATTGGAACCGCCCGGCGCTGTCCGCTCTGCCGGACCTGCCTGGATGAAGACGGCGCCGCGGTCGTACCGGTAGTCGCGCCGCCGCCCGCCGAACTGGACAGCAACCAGCGCCGCCAGCGTAACATCATCATCATAGAAGTAATCTCGGTTTCCATGGCCATCGTGGCCGGCACGGTTATCGCCGCCAACCTGGTCTTGGCCAGGCGCCTGGACTGGTCGCTCTATATCCTGACCGCGCTGGGCTTCCTCTGGCCCTTGGTTTGCCTGCCTCTGCTCTTTCCGCGCCGCTTGGCGGTAGTGCTGCCGCTCCTGACGCTGACGCCCCTGGGGTTTCTGCTCTTGCTGGACCTCTTAAAGCCACCGCTGGTTTGGTTCGTACCGCTGGCCCTGCCCATCCTGCTGTCGATCGAGGTATTCGGCGGCTTGGCCAGCCTAGCCACCGCCCTAACCAAGCGGCGCGGCTTGAATGTCATCGCCTACGCGCTGATGGCCGCCGCCGGCGTCTGCATCGCCGTCGAATCGGCCCTGGCCTGGTTCCTGCACCAACCCTGGCGGCTAGCCTGGTCGTCGGTCGTAGCCTTCGCCGCCATCCCGGTGGCCGGCTTCCTGATCTACTTCCACCACCGGATAGCCAAGACCACCACCTTGCGCAAGCTTTTCCATCTGTAAAAAAGGTGGCGGCTTGCAGGCCGGCGGCGGCTGGCTTATGCTGGTAGTATGGGTCTACGCTTCCCGCTGGCGGCGGTCGAATTTCGTCAAGTACCGATCGACGGCCACCGCAGCGCCGTCATCGCCATCCACCAAGGACTGCTCCATCAGCTCGAAACGCTTGAACTGGAACTACTGCAAGCCCTGATCCGACCGGCCGGCGACCTGGACGAACTAGCCGACCGCCTGCGGGCCCGCCGTTGGGACGACGACGGCCTGACCGATTTACCGAGCCTCTGCGCCGGCCTGGTGGCGTGCGGCCTGCTGGTGGAAACGGCCAGGGCGGTAGAAACCTGGCTCGGCGCCAATCCGACCATTCCCCCGCCTGCCGACCCGCCCCCGCCGCTGTCCGCCCTGAGCTGGATGACGCGCGACCGCCCCGAGGCCATCGCCCGCGCCCTGACCGCCTGGCAGGCCTGTGTCCTAGCCGCCGGGCTGCCGCCGCCGGACTGCGTTATCAGTGATGATTCCGTTACCGACCCGGCCGCCACCCGCCGCGTGGCCCTGGGCTTTGCCAGCCAGTACCCCGGGCGCAGTTACTATCTGAGCCGCGCCTGGCGGCAGGACTTCGCGGCCGCCTTAGGCGCCGACAGCGCCGAGCCGGCGGCGGCGGCTTTCGCCTTCGGGCTGTCTGGCATGTTGCCGGCCGGCACCTACGGCGCCAACGCCAACTGCCTGCTCCTAGCCCTAGGCGGGCGGCTGTTCGCCATGAGCGACGACGACATCCTGCCGGAATTCCGCCACCGGGTCGACGCCCGCGACGGCCTGGCCTTCCAGTCGGCCCCCGACCCCTCGGTCATCCAGCCGCTGGCCGACCAAGCCGAGCTGGCCGGCTGCGGCGTGGCCGCTACCCGGCCGGCCTTCCATGCCCACCAGGCCTATCTAGGTCGGCCGCTGCGCGAACTGCTGACCAGCGCCGGCCGGTTGGATCTGACCGGGCTAAGGCCGCACTCCCTGACCCGGGCCGCGGCGGCCGAGGCGCGGGTAGTCGCCCTGTGCTTCCATTATTGGGGCGACAGCGGCATGAACCAGGCGCGCTACCTGATCAGCGGCCGGCGCCAACTGGACGACCCGGAATTCGACGAGGCGCGCTACTTGGTCCTGCGCCGCTCCAAGCTGGTTTTCCGGGCGCCGCGTACCGACACTATCGGCGGCAACGCCATGCTCAACGGCCACCTCTGCCTGGACGCCCGCCACCGGCTGCCGCCTTTCAGCCCGTCGGGGCGCAACCTGGATGGCCTGTGGGGCTATTGCCTGGCCACCCTGCAACCGGATCACTTCATGCTCTACCCGCTTGAAGCCATCCACCACGCCCCGCTGGAGGCGCGCCAGGCTACCGACCCGCGCGACTATGGCTGGCACCCGGAAATGAATAGCCTCCTCAGCTGGGCACTGCAGGATTATCTGGGCAATTACGCGCCTTTATCCGATCCCTACGCCAGCTTGGGCACCTTTCTAAGGGATCTGGGCGGACGCCCCCAACCGGAATTGCGCGCCTACCTCCTGGAATTGGCCAGCCGTCTGCTGTTTTCCACCCTGGACAAGCTGGCCGGCGAGCGCCGAACCTGGCGCGGCCTACCCCGGGCCTGGGCGGCGGACATCGAGGCCAACATCGATAGCCTGGAAGCGGCCCTGACCGCCCCGACCCTAGGCCTGCCAGCGGAGTTGAAGGCCGACCCGGCGGCGGTCGGCCCCTATTTCCGCGCCTTTGGCGGCCTGCTGACGGCCTGGCCGCAGCTGGTGGCCAGCGCCGCCCAGTTGGCGCCGGACTGGCTGGAACGAACGCTGGTGAAGAAATAAAAGCAGCCAGGCCGGCGGTGAACCGGGCTGGCTGCTCAGGCGAACGCTCGTAGCCGCGTCGTCAGAATATCACATAGGCAATATCCAAAACAAAGTCGCCGCCGCTGCCGGATTCCAACTCCACCTTCAGGTAATACGTTCCGGCGGACAGATCGGGCGTAGAGCTGAAATTCAAGCCGACGCCTCCATCCGTCAAACTGAGAGAGGACAAGCTTGCGCTGTCGCGCAAGCTAGCCTTGGTGTCAAGCGACCCACTGGAAACAATTGTATAATATCCGGTTGTAGTCACCGTGAAGCTTAACCACAAGCCGGCACCGCCCAGAGTACCATTATATTGCCAGGGCGGCCCGCCCACCAGTTCGGTGAAGGTCGAGGAATCCACGAACGCCCCGCCGATGGTCAGCGCCTGGTCGGGCATGCGCAGGTAGGTGCCGGTCTCGAAAACCGCGTAAGCGCTGCCGGCCGAAGAAAGCCACTGATCGAAAAAATAACCGTTCGCCGGTACGGCCACCAAATTGATATTCTCGCCTTCGATGAAGGCATGGTCCGCGTCACCGGGATAATCAGCGAAGGCGACGCTGCCGCCGGCCACTTGCTGCAGGCTGGCCTGGTTGGCATTGTGGCTCCGCCAACTATCAGCCACCGTCAGTATGGTGGTCTTGGATTCGATGACGTTGAGCTGGCCGTCGACAAGCTCCAGGCGCAGGATATAATCGCCGGCGGCTATGCTGCCGCTCAGGTCAACCAGGCTCAAGTCGTTTACCACGGTTACGCTGAGTATCCCGCTGGCGCTATAATCCACCAGGCTGAAGGCACCGCTACCGTCCGGCAGCAGCGTTTTGGGCTCGCCGATTTCCGGCCAAACATTCAGCGAAATAGAGGCGCTCAGCGGCGCCGTGCTGGCCAGGTATCGGAACTCAAACTCGCCCAGGCCGCCGGCCAGGGTAGGCGCCAGATCCAGGCTGACCTGATTAAGTCCGGGCACCACGCTGACCACTTTCTGGCCGGCGCCGAAAACGGTGCCATCGGCCTTGAAAGCCTGCACCAACAGATTCCAGTCACCAGTCGGCACCTCCAGGGTTTCCGACAGGCTGACACTGGACTCCAGCAGTACCGCGCTGCCCAAGCTGGCATCCAGCGGCGTCAGTTCCAGGCGGTAGTGGTGGGCTTGAGCCAGGCGCGGGCCGATGCCGCGGGCGGCGGCGGCCGGCAGGCTGACTTGGAGCTGGCCATAGCCCGTCGGCAGGCTGCCCGGGCAAGCGGATAGCAACAGAGCGGCGGCCAAACAGACGGCAGCCACCAACCACTTCATCGCGTTAGGCGCTTTCATACGCCACCTCCCCAGCCGCTGCCGCTGGCGTCGTAGGTATCGGTGGACCAGTAGTTACCGTCCTCGTCTTCCACCACCACCGTAACCCGGCGCACATTGGAGCTATAGATGGCGTCCAAAGACACCGCCAAAGCGTAGGGTTGGCCAGCCGGCACCTCGCCTTCAAAGGGAGTATAAAGCACACCATCAAAAAACCAGGTGTAGCTCAGGAAGCCGGCGGTGGCCGTGAAGGTGATGATGTTGCTAACATTGACCCAATCCAGGCTCAGCTCCGGCTCTAGCACCCCGAAGACGATCTGGAAGCTGTTGGCGGCCTGCATGACGATATGCAAGTTATTCTGCCCAGCCGCGATGACGGTACTACCCTCACCCCAGGCCAAGAACGCGCCAGCGCCGTCCAAGGCACTGATCCGGAAGGTCCAAGCGCCCACCGCCAGCCCTTCGATAACCACCTGGGTCTCGCCAAGCGCGATAGCTTGGTTGTGGGTCGCGCCTTGCGGACCACTGCCCTGAATCGACCAGCTGGCCATCGTCCGATAGCCGCCCAAGGCGCGTGGCAGGTTGAGATTCATGGAGCCGGCGAGGCCGGGACTGAAGGGATTGGAGCAGGCCAGCGCCAGAAAGGCCGCAGCGACCATTAAAAAGAGACGACCCAGGCGCCACCACAGCGCTAGGCGTCCAGAAAACGGGTAAGTCATGGTATGCCTCCCCTGGTATGAAGATAATATACCACCAAACAAGGAGGAATTATATAGCCGCTCAGTTTTTTTTCACCATCGGATAAAAAACAGGACGGACGGCCAGTCGACACCGTCCACCCGCTAGATTCTAGTCGGTGTCAGTCGTCTTGCATGCCGGGGTAAATGTCGGCTCGTTTCAGGCTGATAGTTATCTGGTAGCGATTGGAGCGCCGGTCGATGCTGACCCGCAGGATCACCAGACCCAGCGTCCGCTCCAGCTCTACTAGGCCGCCGGCCCGGGAGGCCAAACTCAGGGACAGGCTCTGGCCCCCAACCTCGAGGCTCGGCGCCAGGCTTAGGCCACCAGCCGCGTTGGTTGGATTGAGCAACAAACGCACGACCACTGGATTGCCGGCGCGATCCAGGAAGTTGAGCTCCCGCGCTTGGGCGAAGCGGCCACTGTTAGCCTCGGACCAGACGATGGTTTCCTCCAACAGCACTTGCAGGCGCAGCAATTGCGAATTGAAGTCCCGGGTCGGATCGCGCAATACTACCCGCCCGCCTGAGGGCACCTCGAACTCGGTCTGCCAGTCGCCGAAGCTTAGCTCCGGCATGGTGACTACGCCAAAACCGCTGCCCAGGTGCACCCGCAGGCTGTGACGGCCGGCCGGTAAGGCGTCTACGATGAAGGGAATTTCGGAAGAGCCAGTGGTGTAGCCGGCAAACTCGCCGTCCAGGTAAATTTCGCCGCGCACCAGGATAGAGTGCAGCGCTAGGCTGCCGGGCGCCAGCTCGAGCTGCCGGACAATGGAGCGCTCGCCGGAAGCGCCGGCAAAATTTGGCCGGCTGCCGGTCAGGAATAACGCCAGGCTCTCGGCGGCCCGGTGGACGGCATTCTCGTCACCGCCCCGTTCGCGGAAGGCCGCCGACTGGCCGCTGGCCACGTTAACCACCCGCAGCGTCAGCATAACCTCGCTTTCCAGGCCGACGAACTCGGCCCAGGCCAGGAAGTCGGCGCCCAGGAGCTGGCCGAAACGGCGGCTGCCCTCGGCGTCGTCCATCAGGCCGGACAGCTGCAGTTCTTGCTCGCGCAGGACGCGGTCCAGACTGTTGCGGTCCAGCAGCGTCACCCCCGGCGAACGCGTCAGATCGAAAAGCAGCAGACCCTGGATGGCGCCGCCGAGGTACTCGGTTTGGGCATCGCCACCCAGATTGTTGACAGCCAGGAAAGCCACCTTTACCGGCGCGGCGGTGGCGGTGGCGGTGGCCGGCGCTTGGGCCGGCAGGCTAGCGACCAGGCAAGCCGCCAGACAAACAAACAGGAGCTTACGTTTCATGGTACAGGAGTATACGACGCTTGCCGCCGATCGACAAGCCGGCGACCAGGCGGCCTAGTCGCCCAGTCACCCTAGCCGGCGCGATGCTCCACGAACTGGACCTTCAGCCCATCCGGGTCCAACACATACAGGAAGCGGATGCCCGGGTTGGGTTGGAAAGGGCCGGAGTGGACGGCTATCCCTTTGGCGGCCAGCAGCGGCAGAAGACGCTCCAGCGAGTCGACCGCGAAACCGAGCGAGATGTTCTGCCCAAAGGCCACAGCCGGCGCCTGCCGGTTCCAAATTAGCTCGACCTGAGTCTCGCCCTCGCCCAGGAAGACTATTTCCAGGTCCGGACTGACCGACATGCGCCGCGCCTCCTTAAGCCCGACAAGATCCCGGTAAAAAGCCGCCGAGATCGCCAAATCGCGCACTGTCAGGGTAACCCAACAAAATTTCATGTCAACCTCCAGCAAAAAAGGCGCCCCCCAAGGGCCGCCTTTTTAATTCATGAGCGCGCTACGCGGCTTACTGGCGAACCACGATCAGCTTATAGCTGCCGTCACCGAAGATTTCGCTGCCCAGTTGGTTCAGCTTGATGAAATAGGTGCCGGGATTGAGAGTCATCACCAGATTGGAGTCCAGCCCGATGCTGCCGCCGTCGTCGTCGCTCCCCACTTGGTTCTGGCGCGAGTCGTACAGTTCGACGTAGGTGTCCATGTCTTCGTTGGTGATACCGAAGGCCCGGATACTGTAGGTGCCGGCTTGGGTAATAGTCAGGCGCACCCAGTCGACGTCGTTGGCGTTGTTGAAGCTGCGCTGCTGGCCTTCAGCGCCGATGGTGACGGGCTTGGCCTGGGCAACGGCGTTGTCCGGCTCGTAGGCGTCCGGGCGCGGCGGGACCACGAAGCGAACCATCAAGCCGTAGGTGCCTTGGTCACCGGCGTAGTTACCGACGCTAAAAGTATAGTCGCCAGCCTGCAGGAAAATCTGGATCATGGCGTTAGTGTCCATGGCGTCGTCATTTTCGGCCAACTGGTTGAAGCCGGCGTCAAACAAAGCCATGATGGTATCCATGCCGCCTTCGGTGCTGATGTTGACGTTACGACCGCCCTGCGGAACGGTAATGGCATACCAGTCGACGTCCTCGCCGGCATGGAAACTAGCGTCGAAGTAGGTCTCGTCGCCGGCCAACGGCAGCAGGGTGGCCGACTCCTGGTCGTCGTTCGGCTCAAAGGCGTCAGACTCCAGGCCTTCAACAAATTCGAAAGAAAGCGTATAGCTGCCAATGCGCTCGTCGTAGTTGCCTACCCGGAGGAAATAATCGCCCGGCGGCAGCGCGACGTTGATCTCGGCATTGAGGCCATTGCCTGACGAATCGTCGTCCGAGGCCAAAGTAACGCCATCCAGATCGGCCAACTCCATCACGGTGTCGCTATCGCCAGCGGTGTAGATGCGGATATTGGGCAAGGCACCCTGGGGCACGCTGATGCGGTACCAGTCGGCGTCACCGCCAACGTGGAAATTGACATCGAAGGAACTGCCATTCGGGTCGATACTCAGCGGCTTGGCCGCCTTGGTATCGTCATTTGGCTCGTAGGCGTCGGGGGCCGGCGGGGCACTGAACTCGACGGTCAGGCTATAGCTGCCGATGGCGCCCTGGAAGGTGCCGACGTGCAACAGGTAGTCGCCACCGGACAGGACCTGCTCCAGGTGGGCGTTGAGGTTGCCCATGAAGTCGTCGGCTTCGGCCAGGGTACTGCCGGAGCGATCCATCAGGGCCAAGGTGGTATCGAGCTCGCCGTCGGTGTAGATGGTGACCATCTTGCTGCCGGCCGGAACGGTAATACGATACCAATCCTGGTCAGCGGTATTATGGAAAGTGGCGTTAAAATTGCCGCCGGCAGCGCTCAGGCTCAGCCGGCGGGCGGCCTGCTGGGTCTCGTTGGGCTCAAAGGCGTCGCTGCGGGCAGTTTGCGCCCAGACTGTCAGGCCGACCAGAATCAAGCCAACCACCAGAATCAGGCGCCGCGTGGAACGAATATGCATAAATGCTCCTTTCGAATGGGAAAACAGCCGCCGCCATCGCGCCGAAAAGGCGCATAACGGGGCGCGTAGTATGACTCAAAGCATAATCCATCGTCCAGCCGTTTTCCAGCCGGAAAGCCAAAAAAGACGAAGTTATGGCCGGCTTTTACTGCCGGCTGAAGACCAGACGATAGCTTCCGTCGCCAGCCAGCTCGTCGGCTACCTGGCGGACCAACAGCCAGTAAGTGCCACTCGCCAGCTCGATGGTCAATTCGGCGTCCAGGCCTTCGCCGGAGTCGTCGTCCTCGGCCAGGAGGCGGCGCGCCTCGTCGTACAGTTCCAGGTACGTGTCCGGCTGACGGCCGGACTGACTGATGGCTTGCAGACGATAGCGGCCGGCCGGCGTCACCACCAGCTTGACCCAATCGACATCGTCGGTGGCGTGGATGCTGCGCAGCTGGCCAGCCGGACCGGGCTGAAGAGCGACGGCGGCGGCGTTCGCCTGGTTGTCCGGCTCGAAGGCGTCGGGGCTGGGCAAGGCTCCCAGGCGCGCCACCAGACGGTAGCTGCCCAGGGCTCCGGTATAGTTGCCGACGGCCACCCGGTATTCGCCAGCCGGCAGATTGCGGCGGATGGCGGCGTTCAGGCCGTCGCTGTCGTCGTTCTCGGCCACCAGGCGGCCGTCGGCGTCGTAGAGCGCCAGGGTGGTATCCAGATTACCCTCGGTAGCCAGTTCCAGGGCGCGGCCGCCGGCCGGCACGTCCAGCCGGTACCAGTCGCGATCCTGGGGATTGTGGAAGGTGGCGGGAGCCGCCAACAGGCCGGCCGCGAGGTCCAGGCGGGCAGCGGCGGCGCGATCCTCGTTGGGCTCGTGGGCGTCGGCCGATGGCGGCACGCTCAGGCGGAGGCGCAGGTTGTAGCTGCCGCTGCCGCCGCGGTTGGCGGACACGCGCACCAGGTAATCGCCACCGGGCAGGATGAGGCCGATGGCCGCGTTGCGGTCGCCGCCGTTGTCATCGTTTTCGGCCATGGCCTGACCATCGGCGCGCAGCAGGACCAGCGCGGTGTCCAGGTCGCCGCCGGTCTGGATGACCGTCTGACGGCTGGCGCCCGGAATGGTGAAGCGGAACCAGTCGACATCGCCGGCGGCGTGGATGGTCAGATTGAAGCTGGCGCCAGCCGGGTCCAGGGTCAGCGGCCGGGCCGCCGCGCGCTCCTCGTTAGGCTCCATGACGTCCAGGCGGACGGACTGAGCGCCGAGCGACAAGGCGACCAAAACCAGGCAGGCCAGGGCAAACAAACGGCGGAAAAACAAAACGGGCATGGCAAACTCCTCGCGTGGAATGTCGCCACTATACACCCGCCGGCCGCTTGCGGCAAGCCGGGCGATGAGTCAATAGCGAGGGCGGGAAGGGTAATTCGGCTGGCAGGTCCCCGGACGCCTCGCCGGCAGCTCCGTCCCGTTGCCGGGCCGCGCCTGTCTGACGCTTGGCCAGCCCGCCAGTCGCAACGCCACGCCAGCCAACGAGTACCTTAAAATTAATTTACTTAATGCCGATTCGGAACTATTTTATCACAGCTCGCCGAGCGAAGCATGGCCGCATACAGAGGGACAGTCCCCAAATCGCAGGCTAGCGGGCGCTTTAACAGGGTGTTGAAAAACGCGGATGCGGCTTTTCAACACTTCAAAAGCCGGTACAATTACGCAGCATAGCGCAAGCTATGCGAGGAATTGTTAAGGTTGTTGAGAAAGCAACCGGCTTTTTCAACAACCTGTTAAGGCGTACACGGTATATGAGAAAAGCTCGTCAATTATGCGCTGGGGCGTGCTACCATGTCACGGCTCGGGTTAACCGCAAGGAATTTTTGCTGCGTTCTGTTCTGGCCAAAAGCATATTTATCGAGACCATGATTCGATGTCGAAGCAAGTATGTCTTTTTAGTAGACAACTTTGCGATCATGGAGAATCATGTACATCTCCTATAAAAAGTCAACCGGGAAGTCGACCAGAATACATATTATTAACCAACTACGTTGGTTTTAAGCACTTTTTTGGCCTACGGTACGCATCGCGTCAGCCTTTGCCTTCAGCTTTTTATCGACCATCAGGCTTTCATTGAACTCTTCTCCCGCAGCAAGCATGCACCACACAATTTTTGATACTTTTCGAGCAGTAGCAATAATACTCTTGCCGCTACCCTTGTTACTTTTCATCACACAATAACGTTCCATAAGTCGCCATGACAACGTTTGTTTACAACGCCTCATTCCCAAGACCAGTTGCACCAAAGCCGTTCGCAATTCTTCCGGACCGCGCTTGGTGATTCGACCATGGCGCACGGTTTCATTCGAATTTTGCACCCATGGAACCAGCCCCGCGTACGCCGAATATTTCTTCGCCGACGAAAAACGATTGATGTCATCGGTAAACGCCCGGATCGTCCAGGCCGTTATCGGGCCGCAGCCAGGGATGGTCAAAAGTAGTCGAACCGTTTCATCGCTCTCGGTCAACTTGGCAAGTTCTTGCTCGATCATCTTGACGTTTTCGTCAAGTCGTTCTATCGTATCAAAGAGCGGTTGGACTACGAGTCCGTTTCCCGTTCTGGCGAGGGTGTCCAGAATCTTCTGGCGCCCTCGCTTACTTTGCAAAGAAGCCTTGGAATCCTGCATGCCCAACCCGGTAAGCAGAGCATGAATCTGGTTCTTCACCGTTACGATCGTCCGTACCAGAGTGGTTCGCACCTTGATAAGACGCCGCAGTTGCTCGCTCTGTTCCGAGCACAACTTGGCTTCCGGAAGCATATCTTTCTCCAGAAACTCTGCGATCGTCGCCGCATCATGACGATCAGTCTTCTTGACCGACTCGTTGACCACTTTGAACTTCAGCGTGTTGATAACTACTACCTCAATGCCGGCTTGCTCCATCTGGTTCTTGAAAAAACGGGTATTTCCCGTAGACTCAACGCCCACACGGACAAGTGCACCTTTCTTCTGCCAGGCCTTGACCCGCCCAAGAAACTTTTTGTAACCATCTTCATCAGTCTGATATTCCGCAAACTGATTCTTTGTGTCTCGCACAGACACGGTAAACTGCGTCTTGTGCAAATCCACGCCAACATTAACCACCATACAACCCTCCGTCCGGCTCAGGGTCTCTTCGGTAAATTGGATCCATTCTCCTATTCGGCCTCGAAGGCCATTGGATGATGCGGCTAAGGCTCCTCATTCTCCTAATCGGTCTCAAAGACCAGTAAAAATGGCGAGCTATAGCCTTCCCCTGCCGGTTGTCCGAACAGGATAACCCGATTTACCTACTCCCGGTAGTCTTTTTATCATACCTCCT
>Ga0209318_1000846_pt1 | contig 24476 bp, 18 predicted proteins | sample RifGroE1_FD_183999 | JGI IMG/M metagenome (GOLD analysis project Ga0209318, IMG submission 183999) | Groundwater microbial communities from Rifle, Colorado, USA - Groundwater E1 (SPAdes) (version 2) | ecosystem: Environmental > Aquatic > Deep subsurface > Groundwater | place: Rifle, Colorado...
CCTCTACAAGTTTTGGATAGAAACCCTGTACACTATATTTATGTAATGTAGGTGCACGATTTAGAAGTACAGGTTTGTTCTTAATTACTTCCTCTAATATATCCCAGATCAAATCTTGCTCTTCTTCTATCATTTCTTTAGCCATTCTTACATTTGGAGCAATTTCTCTTATGAGTAATTGCTGTATTACAAATGGTTTGAACATTTCTAATGCTACAGACTTTGGAAGTCCACATTGATCAAATTTCAAACTTGGATCTCCATCTATAACTGCACGACCAGAATAGTCAACACGTTTTCCAAGAAGATTTTTTCTAAAGATACCTTTTTTTCCTCTCAAATCATCTGTTAGTGACTGGTATGGTAATCTCTTGTTATTCATCATAGCTTTTGATGGTCTATGTGAGTTGTCTATCAAAGCATCTACCGACTCTTGTAACATTCTCTTCTCATTTCTCAAGATTACATCTGGTGCTCCAATCTCAATTAATCTTCTTAAACGATTGTTTCTGTTAATAATTCTTCTGTAAAGATCGTTAAGATCTGAAGTTGCGAATTTACCACCTGACAAAGGAATGATTGGTCTAAGTTCTGGAGGTAAAACTGGAAGAGTAGTTATAATCATCCATCCTGGATTTAGATTATTCTTTTTAAACCCTTCTAGGTATTGTATTCTTCTTATTGTAGCTAGTTTTCTCTCACCTTTCTCTTTCTCAGCTCTCTTTCTTAACTTCCCAATCTCTTTTTCCAAATCTAAGTTCTCAAGTAATTTCTTGATTGCCTCAGCTCCCATCATAGCTTCAAAGAAGAGTAAATCTCTCTCCTCTAAATCCATATATTCATCCTCTGAGAGTACTGTTCCAACCTTTAATTTCTCAATAACAAGAAGAACTTTTGTATATGCTGACTCTAATTCTTCCTCTCTCTCTGCAAATTCTCTTCTAACTTTTGCTAACCCCTGTTTTCTACTATGCTCAATCTGACTTACTTTGAATTCAAAATTCTTTGCTTTACTCTTTTTAACTTCTTTTATCTGAGCATCATACATCTCACCAGTCATTTTTAACTCTTCTTCTAACTGGGTAGTTAACAGTGTCATCTCTTCTTCTTTTTGTGCATTTGCTTTCTCAATCATCTCAGCTTTCTTATTCTTTTCTACATTTATGACCATGTATCTGGTGTAGTAGATAACAGAAAGAAGCTTTTTGTGAGAGATATTTAACACAATAGACATCTTGTTTGGAATACCATATGCAAACCAGACATGAGCAACAGGAACACATAATTCAAGGTGTCCCATTCTCTCTCTTCTTACATCCTGAGTTGTAACTTCTACTCCACACTTGTCACAAACAATCCCTTTATATCTGATTTTCTTGTATTTTCCACAGTAGCATTCATAGTTCTTGGTTGGTCCAAAGATCTTCTCACAGAAAAGGCCATCTGGTTCTGCTCTGAATGTACGATAGTTGATTGTCTCAGCTTTTGTAACCTCTCCGTAAGACCAGTTAAGAATCTGCTCTGGAGAAGCCAATGTAAGCTTCAAGATATCTACTTCGTTTAGATTTTTCTTTTCGTTAAATATTTTCTTCATTTTGTGCTACCTCCTCTTCTTCTGTCGAAGATTTACTTGAAATTAAATCCATATTCAAACATAGTGCATTGAATTCCTTAGAGAGTACTTTAAATGATTCTGGAATGTTTACATTCTCAATCTTCTCTCCATGAATAATTGCTTTGTAAGCTGCGGATCTTCCCTTAACATCATCAGATTTAATGGTTAACATTTCCTGAAGTGCATAAGGTGCTCCGTGTGCCTCTAGTGCCCAGACTTCCATTTCTCCGAATCTCTGTCCACCCATTTGTGCTTTTCCACCAAGTGGTTGCTGAGATACTGCAGTGTATGGTCCTGTAGATCTAGCATGTACTTTCTCGTCTGCAATATGATGTAGTTTTAGTACATACTTAATTCCTACTGCAATTTGTCTTGGGAATTTCTTTCCTGTTCTTCCATCATACAAAGTAATCTTCTCGTTCATTTCCAAACCTTGTTTCTTTAATTCTGCTTTTAACCATTCATCATTCTTACCTTCAAATATTGGGAATGCTAATTTCTCACCCAATTCTTTTGCATATCTTCCATAATGAATCTCTTGAGCCTGTCCCATGTTCATTCTCTTTAGGAATGTTGGTGTTAGAACTAAATCTACAGGTTCTCCATCTTCTGTGAAAGGCATATCTTCGATAGGTCTAATTGCAGCAACAGTATTTTTGTCTCCGTGTCTTCCTGCAATTTTGTCTCCGAAGTTAATCTTTTTAGTATTTGCTACCCATACCTTTACTTCCTGTAAGACTCCTGGAGAAAGTTTGTCTCCTTTGTCTGCAGCAAGTATCTGGCTTCTAATTACAATTCCATCTTCTCCATGTGGGATTCTCAATGAGTTATCTCTAACATCGCTTGCAGATTCTCCGAAGATTGCTCTTAGAAGTCTCTCTTCTGCTGTTAATTCTTTTTCTCCTCTTGGAGCAACTACACCTACTAATATATCTCCAGATTTAACTCTTACACCGTTTCTTACAATACCCATTGAATCAAGTTTCTGAAGTATTCTGTCATTAACATGTGGGATATCTGCAGTGATTACCTCTGGTCCTAGTTCTGTGTCTCTAATCTCAACTGTATATTCTCTGATGTGTACAGATGTCAAAAGGTCATCTCTTACAATTCTTTCGGAAATGATAACTGAATCCTCGTAGTTGTATCCCTCGTAGAACATGAGTGCTGCTTTAAGGTTAATACCCAAAGCGAGTTCTCCGTTAATCATGGTTGGACCATCAACAAGAATATCTTCTTTTTTAAATTTGTCTCCTACATTCAATACTGGTTTCTGAGAGAAACATCTGTTGTCATTACTTCTGTAGAATGAAACAAGATCGTAATCTTTAACTCCTAGCTTTTTGTATTTAACAGACATTTTCTTTGCATCAACATAGTAAACTTCTCCATCATCTTCTGCATATATTCCCCATAGAGACTGTTTCGCAACAACCTCTTCTAATCCTGTACCAATAAGTGGAGACTCCTGCTTTACAAGAGGAACGGCCTGTCTTTGCTGATTTGCTCCTACTAAAGCTCTCATTGCATCATTGTGAGAAACAAAAGGAACCAATGCCATACCTAATCCTGCTTGCTGACTTGCAAGAAGATCTACATAGTCTACTGTATTTACATCCTCAAGCATAAAGTCACCTTTATGTCTGACAGGTACTATTGTATCTATGATATTTCCGAATTCATCGGTATTAATAGTTGCTGTTGAGATGAAATGATCTTCCTCTTCCATCGCATCAAAGTAAATTACTTCCTCATCGATAAATGGTTTTACTTTTACATTTTTAATGTCTTTCTGCTCAACGACTTTTTTGACTAACTCTTCTGTTAGAAGTGTTCCTACTTTAGCAAGAACTTTCTTTCCAGATTTAATATCTTCCGAAGCTACCTTGTTAAGTAATTTTGTTTTGCTATTCTGTACCTCGTGTAGAACTTTTCTGTAAGGAGCTGAAAGGAATCCAAATTCATTTATCTTTGCTAACATCGCCAACTGTGTAACAACACCAATACTTGCACTCTCTGGACTTGTTACTGGGTCAAACTTAGAGTACTGGGAATTATGTACCTCTCTGATTGAGAATGTTGCTCTATCTTTGGAGATACCTCCTGGTCCACCTGCGGTTACTTTTCTCTTGTTTTCTAATTCGGAAAGAATATTTGTCTGTTCCATGAATGTTGAAAGTGCGTTTGCACCAAAGAAAGACTGAATAGAAGCAGCAATTGGTTTTGTACCAACAAGCATTGAAGGAGTAACCTTCGCATCCTGTCCGTACATACTCATCTTATCTTTAATATTCTTTTCTAATCTTCTGATACCTGCATTTAACTGTCTCTCAAGAATTTCTCCAACACTTCTGATTCTTCTATTACATAGATGATCTATATCGTCAGCTGGAATTACACCATTGTTAATCTGGATTAATCTTTTTACTATTAATACAAGATCCTTTGGGTAAAGCATAACCTCTTCTGGTTTGTTGATATCACATGTAGTACCTAGTTTTCTATTTAATTGGTATCTACCAATCTTGCCTAAATCGAATTTTCTTATATTAAAGAAGTTACTCTTAATATATTTCTCTGCACTTTCTAGTGTTACTGATTCGTCTGGTCTTAATTTGTTGTATATACTTATGACAGCCTCTTCCTTATTCTTTGTAAAATCTCTTGCAAGAGTTGCCTCTATATATTTGTATTCGTTATGTGTATCTACATCTGCAAAAAGTTTTCTAATTTCATCATCACCTTCCCATCCTAGAACTCTCAAAAGCTCTGTGATCAAGACCTTAGGTCTTTTTGGAAGTATTCTCATTGAGATTACATTATGTTTGTTAGTATCTATCTCATACCATGGACCTCTTCCAGGCATAAGTCTAACTTTATGTAATGTTCTAAGTGGTAATTTGTCTGATTCCTCATACAAAACTCCCTCAGCTCTTACAATCTGATGTGTCACGACTCTTCTTACTCCATTGAAAACAAAAACTCCATCACTTGTCATTACTGGAAGATCTGTTATGAATATCTCCTGCTCTTTAATCTCACCTGTTTTATTATTTAGAAGTTGTACCTTGGCATATACTGGAACCTCGTAAGAGAGACCCTTAATTATTGCTTCGTCTATAGTTCTGTATGGTTGACCGTATCTGAAATCTTTAAACTCCAAAGTCCACATTTTCTCCATATTATCCTTAACAGGATTAATATCGGCAAAAAGTCTTTGAAAACCATTCTCGTAGAAATCTTTAAAAGAGGAAATCTGAGCTTCAATCAAATTAGGAAATTCAATCCCACCGGAGTAGTTTAATCCCAAATCTAATCTTCCGGCCTTATTACGTTGAGGTTTAATCATAAAGCGATATTTATACTTAATGTTATAACATTATTCTTACAAGCTTTCATGTTTATGACTCATGCGAGCCATACAAAAAACATCGCATTGTAAGCAAAAACAACGGAACTCGAAGGATATTATCATATTTACCACTATTAGTCAAAGGTTTTTCGCATAATTAATATATTATTTGCACTAGACCTTTGAACCATATTTATATATTATATTTTAGTCTTTGTAAAAAACTTCTTATTATCTTATTATTTATTATATAATAAACAAATGCCCAGACAAAAGAAAAAAGAAAAATTAACTATTCAAAGTGGCGAAACCAAGATATTAATAGGAATAATCCTGTTTGTATTAGGTTTAGCTATCGGAATATCTTCATTTATGCCACTTACATCCCCACTTTTTAATCAAGTAACACTTAAGCTTGGATACTCTTCGATTGCATGGGGACTATTCCTACTATATATATCCTTCTTTTTACTTACAAAAAGCAAAAAGTTTAAATCTTGGAAACAGGCTCTTGGACTTTTCTTCTTTTCCGCTTCCTTAAGTATCTTACTTACATTCTGGCAAGTAGAAGAACAATTGAATAATTCTGATTCCCTTAGAAGCGCTGGTGGAGAACTTGGTAAATTACTTCATTTAAGCCTAAACAATTTCGTTGGCGATTTAATAGAGATAATAGTAGTCTTGATTCTACTAGTAATTGCCTTCTCTTTGATTACTGGAACTACATTAGAACAGATTAGAGATTTTCTAGAATCTTCCGCAAAAGGAGAGGATAAAGAAGAAAAAGGTTTTGACTTGCTCTCTCTGTTTGTCAAGAAAGGTTCTGATGATGACAAAGATGTAGAAATCATAGAGGGTGAGCCAATGATTGAAACTGCAGACGAAGAACAGATGAGACTAGACAATGCTCTAGCTCAAGATGTTAATGTGGTTCAACCAGTAGTCGCTTCTACAGATGAAAACTTTGACAGTGCCGCTAGAGAGGTACCAAACAGCAATACCGAAGATAGAGAGCCTCAGAAACCTAAATATACCAATTGGGAATTCCCTCCAGTAGATATCTTGCAGGAAGCAGAAATACAAAAACAGAACCAACAACTCTACAAAGACAAAGCCAAAGTTATTGAGCAAACTTTAAAGAGTTTTGGAATTCCAGCAAAGGTAGCAAGTATCTCTGTAGGACCAACTGTTTTGAGATTTGCTTTAAGTATTAGTACCGGTATTAAGGTATCTAGAGTTAAGAACCTAAGCAATGATCTAGCCTTAGCACTAGCTTCTCAAACATCCTCCGTAAGAGTAGAATCTCCTATCCCTGGGACATCATTTGTCGGAGTTGAGATTCCAAATCCTACTCCAAACTTCGTATATATCAAAGATATGATTACTAGACTTAGAAATGAGCCAGATAAATATGAATTACCATTAATCTTGGGTAAAGATATTTCAGGAAAGACAATAATCCGAGATCTTGGGAAAATTCCACATCTTTTAGTTGCAGGTGCTACCGGTACTGGAAAATCTGTAGCCATTAACTCCTTAATCTCTGGATTGCTTATGACAAAAACTCCAGATGAAGTTAAATTCATCATGATAGACCCTAAGATGGGAGTAGAAATGGCAGCATACAATGGTATTCCACATCTACTCAATCCAGTAATTACAGATATGGAACTCGTGGTAAACGCCCTGCAGTGGACCATAACCGAGATGTTCAAGAGATACAGACAGCTAAAACAGGCTCACGCAAAGAAACTTTCGGAATACAACAAGAAAATGGGATATGTCGCTATGCCATACATAGTAGTAGTAATAGACGAGATGGCTGACCTCATGCTCTCCTGTGGTGCAGATGTAGAGGGTAAAATTCAAAGATTGGCACAGATGGGAAGAGCAGTTGGTGTACACCTCATACTGGCAACCCAGAGACCTACAGTTAACGTCATAACCGGCCTCATCAAAGCAAATGTTCCTGGAAGAATGGCATTTGCAGTAGCAACAGCCATGGATTCAAGAGTAATCCTAGACGATACAGGAGCAGAAACACTCCTTGGAAATGGAGATATGCTCTTCAAGGATCAGGCAACACCAAAGCCAATTAGAGTACAAGGTACATACACATCAACAGAGGACAACGATGCAGTAATCAATGCAATTAAGGAAAAAGTTCAGGGAGAAGAGATTGAATACTCCGAAGATTTAGCACAAGCCATAGAGAAAGGACCACAAACAGATGGTTCTGTAAACGGAGAAGAAAGAGATCCAGATTTTCCAAAAGCACTTGAGATTGCAATCCTAAACAAACACATCTCTGCCTCTTTCCTACAAAGAAAAATGAAGATAGGTTACAACAAAGCTGCAAGACTCATGGATCAACTGTATGAATCAGGAGCAATCGGGCCAGTAGATGGTGTAAAGCCAAGACAGGTGCTCGTATCTTCTGCTTCCCAAATACTTGGAAAGAAAAATAATGACGAAGACAGGCAATAAGTAGTAGAATTGGTCATGATTACAGCAGGTGAAGTATTAAAAACAAAAAGAGAATCCATCGGGAAGAGCCTAGAAAGCGTGTCAGAAGACACAAAGATTCAAATTCGTTTCCTTAAATACATTGAAGATAACGACTTTTCAAAGTTCGACTCTGACGTATTCTTAACCGGATTCATAAAAATATATGCCCAATACCTTGACCTTGACTCCACTAAAGTCCTAGCTCTTTTTAGAAGAAGTAAACCAACAATCAAAAAAGGAGATCCCAAAACTAAAAGCAAACCATTGTTTAAATTCAAGAAATCTTTCCTTACTCCCAAATTCTTCATATCTCTTTCTGTTACCCTCTTTCTTCTCCTTGTCATAGGATACATTGGAATACAGATATACAACTTCCAAAGTCCTCCCAAATTACAAATAACGCAACCACTAAATGACCAGACAACAACATCACAATACCTTACTGTAAAAGGAAAAACAGACGCTGATTCATCTTTAGATATAAATAGTTCACCAGTTAAAGTAAATGATGATGGAACCTTTGAGAAAGAAATAACACTTAACGAGGGCATAAACATAATAACAGTCAAAGTTAGAAAGAACAGTAATACAATTTTGGAATCAACAGAGGTTCTTAAAGTAACATATACCAAAGAACAAGAGCAGGTTGCCGAAGAAGAGAAACCACAAACCAATACTTTGAGATTAGAAGTCTCAAATTCTGTAGCATGGATAAAGCTAGATATAGATGGACAAAACAAAATATCACAGAATGTACAACCCTCTAAACAGGAATTTACTGTAAAACAAAACTTCAAAGTAACCACAGGAAGGCTTGCAAACACCAAGATCTTCTTCAATGGAGCTGCTGTTTCCTGGAATAAAAATACCACCACAGGAGTTGCAGATATATCCTGTGAAATCATTAATCAGTCTCTTAACTGCAAATAATCCACTTTTGATGATATAATCAGCTAAAGTATGGATCAAAACAATCAGATAGAAGAGATTAAGAACCGTTTGGATATAGTTCAGGTTGTAGGTAAGTATGTTCAATTAAAACAGGCTGGAAAGAATTTCTCCGGACTATGTCCATTTCACAAGGAGAAAACCCCCTCATTCATTGTTAGCCCTGATATCCAACGATACAAGTGCTTCGGATGTGGAGAAACAGGTGATATATTCAACTTTGTACAGAAAGTAGAGAATATTGATTTTGTAGAAGCTCTTGAGAAACTAGCAAAAGAAGCAGGTGTAAATCTCCAGAAGTTCGAGAAAGACAGTAAATATAAAAGACTTGAAGATATTAACTATCTTTCCACGAAGTACTTCTACAATCAACTCAAAGCCTCTGACATAGCACTAAAATACGTACAGGACAGAGGATTCAATGATGATTCTATAAAAAACTTCGGTATAGGATACACACCAAAATATCCCGAACTCCTAGATTACATCCAGAAAAACACGAAATATTCCAAACAGGAGTTGCTTCAGTCAGGACTTTTTGTTGAGAAAGAAGGCAAATTAAGAGAGAAATTCCGAGATAGAATTATGTTTCCCATTAGATCATCCAGCGGAAAGGTCATAGCCTTCTCAGGAAGAGTACTTCCCGGAAATGATTGGGGACCTAAATACATGAACTCTCCAGAAACTCCATTGTTCCACAAAAAAGACAATCTCTTCGGTCAATATGAATCAAGACAAGAAATTAGGAAACAGGACCTAGCAATACTGTGCGAAGGTCAAACAGATGTAATATCTGCACATCAAGCAGATATAAAGAACATTGTTGCACCACTTGGTACAGGAATAACCAAAGAACAGATAGAAAAACTCTCTAAATTAACACGAAACTTCCTTTTCTTCTTTGACAGTGATAGTGCAGGATTTAAAGCAGTAATAAGAGCATTTGAACTCTCCTCAGAGCTTGGTGTCTATCCATATGCAGCAAGTCCCTCTCCATACAAAGATATAGATGAACTGCTTCAGAAAGATAAGAAACTCTTTGAAAAGAAGATTAAAAACAGAACAGAAGCATTTTCTTTCATACTTTCCACATATATTGAAGACAAAGACATAAAAAAACTTAACAACGTAACTATTGTAAGACGTTTTGTCGAGGAACTACTTTCCTTCGTGAAGGATTCTGTCATAAAAGCCCATTATATCGAGAAAACTCGTAAAATTACCACCATCGATATCGGCCCCCTTTTTCGTGAAAGGTCTTACAATCAAGAACGACCTAGGAATAAGCCCTCAGAGAACGTTCCCGTGAAAACGTTGGAAGAACGGCAAGAATTGATATACCTGAAACTGTTGTTATTACTTGATAAAGTGCCACAAAAATATATTGTAAGACGAAATTTACTAACATCGGCGAAGGCAGAAAAGATACTTTCTCTCTTCTCCTCGAAAACTGGCTTTACCAAACAAGAAATTTATGCGAAGCTAGAGAAAGATTCAGATACAAAGGAATTGCTCGAAGAACTAATCTTTCAGAATACAAAGTTACCAAGTAGCGAGGAAGAGATATATAATGAACTAGATCAAATCATTGTAAGACTAAAGAAGAATTTCTACGAGAATCAAAGAAAGGATTTACATACAAAAATCGCGGTAGCAGAAGAAAAGGGAGAATTTAAAGAATCTCAGAAATTACTTAGTGAGTTGCAAGATATAAATAAAATATTAAAAGAGATTGAAGATGACTAAAGTTACAGATTATGATTTTTTTGGATATGACTATACTAACTACTGGAAAGACAGAAGATATGAGAATGAATCGGAGAAAATGCTTCTTTCCAAGATATTTCATAGTAAAAATGGTAATTGGTTCCTGGATATTGGTGGCTCATACGGAAGATTAACATCCACATATTATGGTAAGTACACAAACCCAATCATTCTTGATTATTCATTACAAACATTAATCAAAAACAAAGATATTCTAAGAACAAAATACCCGAAAATTCAATTAATCGCAGCAAATGCATACAAATTGCCATTTAAAGACAATATTTTTGATGGTGCGCTCATGGTAAGAGTACTACACCACATTGAGAAGCCCTCTACATATTTCAAAGAACTATTTAGAACTATGAACAAGAACTCCTACTACATACAGGAGTTCGCAAACAAAGTACATTTTGTTTCAACTTTAAAGGCACTTCTCAGGCTTAATTTCAAATTCTTTTCAAAAGAACCATACCAGCAACCAACAAAAGGTAACTTTGAAGGAACAAAATCTGGAGAAGAGGCCATATTTTTCAATTACCATCCAAGATATGTTAGAGAATTACTCGCCAAGAATGGCTTCATTCTAGTTAAAAAGCATGGATGCTCATATATTCGATCTGCTTTCCTGAAAAAAGTAATTGGAGAAGAGCTAATGCTCATGAAAGAGAAAGTCCTTCAAACACTCCTCTCGTGGAGTAATTTCCCACCAAGTGTTGTGTTCGAAAGCATGGTAAAAAAGGAATTAGCAGAAAACACAATACATACTTCACAATTGGAAGATATTCTAGTTTGTCCAGAGTGTAAAGGCGTTCTTTCAATCACAAATAACGAAGCGAAGTGTAAGAAATGCTCAACAACATTCCTTAAGAAGGATGATATCTGGGATTTTAGGGTTAAATAGATGGAATTAAAAAAATCATTAGGTCAAAATTTCTTTGTGAACGAGAATCTGGGCAACCAGATACTTTCACATATTTCTAAAGAACCATGCCCATATGTAGTAGAAATTGGTCCTGGTGCTGGTTTTTTCACAATGAAGCTAAGAGAGCTTGGCAAAAAGCTTTTAGCTATTGAGAAAGACAATCTCTTAGCAGAAAAGCTCGTTGAACAGGGAATCAATGTCATTAATACAGATTTCTTAGATTGGGATTTTAAAGAATTAGAGGGTCAAAATGTAATATTTTTTGGTTCTCTCCCCTACAATGTAAGCAAACCAATCATTACAAAAATAATATCTTCCAAATACTTCACCAACAACTGCTATTTCATTGTACAGAAAGAAGTCGCAGAGAAATATACAGCAAGAGCACCAGAATCTAATCTTCTTTCACTCAGAGCTCAAATATATTCAAATTGTAAGAAATTAATAGATATTGGTCCATCTTCTTTTAGACCATCACCAAAGGTAAATAGCTCATTTATAATGTTTTCTCCAACAAATAAGGATTTGGACATCAACATTCCTGCTTTTGAATCCTTTTTAGAGAGATGTTTCAATCATCCTCGAAAAACGCTAAGAAACAATCTAAGAAGCTACAAATTTAATAGTGATTTTGACAAATTATTAGAAAAGAGACCTCAACATCTCTCTTTGGAAGAGTATTTACAACTCTTTAACCACAAGAGCTCTGTTCTGGTATAATCTATGATATGAAAAAGAAGAAGATTTCTTCTCAACGAAAAAAAGAGGACAAGAATACCCAGTTAGGATTAAAAATTAAAGAACCTTTTAAGAATCGCTTTTTCAAGATTAAGGGAAAAACAGACTCTCTTTTAACACAATTAGAGGTCAGAAAGTTTTTGAAAGATCTTTTCTTCTGGTTTGTTTTAGTTATCGCACTTCTCATGATTGCCTACCAGATATATATAATAGTAGTAAGTTTGAATAGTTTACCCTCCATGCTTCCAATACTAAGATACAATATTGAAGCTTCTGCGAAATTAACCTCAAAAATATATCTAATTCTTTACCCCTCCATATCCCTTATCTCCCTTGTAACAGCGGTCTTTCTTTCAATAAAGATATATAACCGAGAGAAATTCTTGACGAAAATACTCCTCCTTACCTCTTTGTTGTGTTCTATCTCTATGACAATATCCTTAATTCAATTAATCAACAATTTTTAATGGATTTCTCGTCTTCAAATATCTTCTTACAGAAACTCCTAACACATTTCTCGGATTTTATCTCTAGTGATTCATATTCTAAGTATCTAGATTTTTGGCCAATATTACTTCTCGGGATTGGTGTTTCCCTTGTATTGACGCCATTAGTTGGCTATCTCGCACAAAAGTATGATGTCACTTACAAACCTTTCTCAAAAAGAAAAGAGAAGGATTTTGACAATCCTCAAAAGGCTATGCATGAAGGTATAACCCCCTCTTTGGGTGGATTGGTTATTTCACTCTCAATATTTGTTGCTATATTGATATTTTTCAAACTAGATAGCTTTACAATTCCAATATTAATCGCTCTTGGGATACTAATAATTGGTTCTTTCCTTGACGATGTCCTTAATCTTCCTGCAAAAGTACAGTTCCTTTACCAAATCTTGGCTGCACTGGTAATTTCTTTCTCCATTATTAATCTTACGAACATATCTTTTTTCAACATTGAGCTTCAAAGTCTTACTTGGGATTTCTCAATCTTTCATATTCAACAATCCTTTGTATTTCCTGGCGATTTGATCCTCTTTGTATGGATTTTAGTCTGTATTAACGCCGTTAAGTGGACAGCTGGTTCTCCAGGTATAGTGGAAGCAAACTCTTTAATTATCTTTGCCTTAATATTTGTAATCGCCCTACGAGAGAGTGCCATTTTCTCTTCTACATTAAGTATTCTCGCAGTAGGATTACTCATGGTCCTTGTAATATTCGCATTTCCTCATCAAAAGATTATGAGTGGATCTTCCGGGAAAACAGTATATGGCTTTTTAATATGTATACTCGCAATAATTGCTGACAGTAAAATGTCTACAACACTTATGCTCCTTGCGCTTCCATTAATTGATTTCATTTATGTCATTGTAAAACGACTCTTTATATTAAAACCAAAAAATCTCCTAAATTTACTTCGCATTAACGATACAAATCATTTACATCACCAATTGTTAAAGTTAAATATTTCAAGAAAACAGGTTGTTTTGCTTGAAATGTCTGCAACACTGTTGCTTGGCTCCTTTGCAATTCTAACTACTGGAGCTATCCGATATTTTGCTTTAATACTAGGTGTTTCTTTGGGTATTGGCTTTGTGGTATTTATAAATATAAAAGCATCAAGAAAGAAAATTGGAAATGAGGATGAGAAATCTCCCGAATCCAAGTATTCATATTAGTCTTTAGTGGACAAACAGAGTGCTCTTCCATATAATTTAACTGATGAGAAACCATAAAACTGCCATCATAATAGTAGGAAGCGTAATTCTACTTTCAATTCTTTTTTACTTCATTCCAATTAACAGCATAATTGGCTCTCTTCCAATCATTAAACGCTTCTACAACAACACTACTCTAGAGATAGTTTTACAAAACGGAAAAGCAAAGATATGGATAAATGGAAAAGAGTACGGAGAAACACCACAGGAGATAGAGGATCTCAAGGAAGGAGAATATATCATTGAATTAGAAAAGATTGCTTCTGGAGAAACTTTTTACAAAAAGCAAACTTTCAAAATACCTCTTTACAAGAATACTTCTTCTAGGATAGATTTGGGGATTGGGCCAGAAGATATTCTACACGGAAGCATAATATACTACTCTCCAGAGCCAAAGATCTCTAATTCAGAAGGTTTCCTTACAGCTACGAGCAATGCTGACAATGCCAAATTGTTTGTAGATGGAGAATATTTAGAAAATTTACCGATTACAGAGGTAAAATTACAAGAGAACCAGTACCAAGTAAAGATTTCTGCCCTTGGATACGAGGATGTTGAAATACCCCTAATCATTAGAAAAGGATATTTACTTAACCTAAAAGCTTTCAATTTCCCTATACCCGTTAATTTTGATAATGTAGAGGATACAAATGAGTAATTCTGCCCTAACAAAAATTAAAAGCCAAACACCAGTAACCGTCATAGTGCATGGTGGTTCAAGAATGGGTTATCTCATTACAAAGACCCTTATAGAGCAAGGAAGTCACGTAATTATCATAGACAGATTTAATGCACAAACAAGAGGATATATCTCTGAGTTAAAGAAATCCAAGAGTGTAGATTTCTTCGAATTTAAGGGCATGGAGGCTCTTTTTAAGAACCTCAAGAGATTCGATTACCTTTTCTATCTTCTAAATGAGCATCTCGCACAAAAGGATTTTGACAGTAAAGAATTCCTTCGAGAAACAGGATATCTTGATTTAACACTAAAGAATGCAAGAAAAAACAATGCGAAATTCTCTTTAATAACCTCTCTTGCATTAAACAGAGAGCTTTCAAACAGAGTAAACAATTCAAAAGTGGCATCTCCTTCCCCATATTCAAACATTGAACTACAGAAATATTGCGAAACACTTGCGGCAGAGTTTAAAGACAAAACAAATTTGAATATTAGGATACTGCGAATTGGAAATCTCCTTGGGAAAGGAATAACACGAATTGACAACGATACCCTACATAATCTTCTAAAAGATTCTACAGAGAAACCACAAATTACCATTAAAGGAGAAGGATTGGATTTGCATAATGTAATAAACGAGAACGATGCTACATATGGCATCTTGAAACTAACTTTCTCTGACAAAACGAAGGGTGAGGTAATTACATTGGCGAACAAGAATAACTACACAACTCTTTCCATGGCCTACAAACTACTTGAATTAAATACAGAGGCACAATCCATCAAATTTGTAGAAAGCGAAAATACAGAATTTGTAATACAGGACCTGTATGTCCCAGCACCTCATGCATCAAAATACGGATGGTTGCAACAGGTATCTCTTGAAGAGTCTCTTGTTGAACAGATTCAGACCTACTACGACAGTATAAATAAGAAATGGAATATGGAAGGAAAAGAGAATCTTGAGAAAAAGGCCCGTGGAAGTGTAAAGATATACAAAACTTCACTGGGAAACTTTGTCTCTAAAATTCTCTCACCAATTAAGAAAATCTTCTCAAAAAGAGATATTGATAGTTCTGAAATACCTAAATATGCCGGTATCTCGGTCTTAATAATTCTTTTGACATACTTCATAATATATCCAATTCTTGGGACATTAATAGGACTCGCAATAATTTCTTCTTCAACAAAAAGTATTAATGACTCCATTCTTGATTTAGATACTTCCAAAGCAAAGAAAGAAGTTGTAGTTTTAGACAGAAATATCGATAGGGTTTCTGGGACATTAAGCAATCTAAAATGGATATTCCAAGTAACTGGGCAACGTGATTTTTACAATAATTCAGTAGAGCTAATCCTTGGTGCCCAATATGCTGTAGATGGTGCTTACGGGCTTTTAGATTCAATTGAACCATTAGCCTCATACATTAAAGATTTCCAACCTGCAGTTGATATTCAAGGATCACTCCCCTCTACCTCAAGAGAGTATCGCGAATACTTAACCGCAATGGAAGCAAACCAGTACAAAATCGATGATGCTACATACAAGATTTCTCTTTCAAACGACATCATTGGCAATATCAACACCTCAGTATTTCCTAAATTCTCCCAAGATAAAATCCTTAAGATCAAAGAATTAACAAGCAACCTCAACTCTGTGACATCAGATTACAAAGAGATAATTACTTTCCTTCCAGACTTACTTGGTGTTGATGAACGAAAAAGATACCTCATACTTTTGCAAAATGAATCCGAAATCAGAAGTACTGGTGGATGGTTAACAAGTTACGGTGTAGTAGGGATAGAGGGTGGACAGGTAAGGGAGCTTTTTGTCGATGACATTTACAATGCAGATGGTACGTTAAAAGTACAAGGTAAAACTTTTACCGCTCCTAAATCAATGCGGGAAGCTCTAGGATTAAAAACCTGGAATTTTTCTCTTGTTAACTGGTACCCAGATTTAACAGAAACATATCTAAATGCCCAGCCATTCATCAAAGCACTCGGAAAGGGAGACGATTTAGATGGGATCATAACCATAGATATAACCTTTGTACAAAAATTGTTAGATAAATGGGGTGGTATCGAAGTACCTGGAGAGACAGAGCTTGTAACTAGCGAAAATCTTTACAGCAAGATATTTAAACTGCATGAGAATTTCACACCAGGGACAACACAAAAAACAACTTTCCTTGCAAATCTCGCTAATGAAATAATACAAAAGTTACTTTCAAAGAATATCACTGATCTAATATCTCTTTCTGACGTATTCGGTGAATCTTTGGATGAAAAACACTTACAGGCATCATTTAAAAACAGAGATGCTTTTAATTTCTTCAACTCAAGAGCATGGGCAGATTCTTTAAATTCAAAGTACAATGAAGCACCAATCGCTATTGACTGGAACTGGGGTGCAAACAAAGCCAATCTTTACCTTGAGAAGAATTATAATCTCCAAATAGATATTAGAGATGAAAATACAATTATATTTAAATATATAATAGCAACAGAGAATACTTCGGTGAATCTTGTATACCCACAAGGGAAATATATTAATTACCAGAGGGTATATATCCCATCATATGCAACAGTTCTTTCTGTTAAAGGAATGGATGGGAATAAATATACAGCATACAAAGAAAGTGGATTTAAGGTATTAGGAGGATGGTTTAATACAAATATTAGAGATGTTAATACCTTGGAGGTTTCTTACCAATTAAAAAGGACTCAGGAGAATGCCTCTTTCCCCATCATCAAGAATGGAGACAACATATTACTGACAATAGACTTGTTTAAACAACCAGGGGAGAAATCACACGCATACACACTGGATATCACATATCCATCATCATGGAATATCGAAGAAGCAGATAGCCTAAATGCAATACAAAACCAACTATCAAGTAGATTCGAGCTAAACAAAGACACCTCTTTCGAGATAATCTGGAGAGAAGCAAACTAAATTAGTACTTTTGAATTCTTTTTCAGATACATATAGATATCCAGTATCTCTTGTGCAGAAGTCTCTCTCTGTTGAGCAAATTTACTAATTTCCTTAACAGACAGATCTGTATTCACAGGTACTCTGTGGTTCATTCCAAGTGGAGAAATAAAGGTAGCAATATGCTTTGATTTACAATTATGGCATGAAAAGTGTATAATGCTGGATATTCCGGTTCTCTGGAGTATATTAACATCTTCTACTACAAATGGAGACCCACACTTATCGCAAAACCTTGCAATTGTATCTATAAAAAACTGTTTTTTGTCGATTAAATCGTCTTTTTTATTGTCCATATATAAAATTATACCATAACCAAAACATGACCGATAAAAGCAAAGCAATCAGAAACCTCGTAGACAAAGGTAAAGACCAAGGCTTTCTTACTCAGGAAGACTTGTTAGATATCTTTCCAACAATCGAGGAAGATGTAGAATTGCTCGACGATATCTTCAAATCTCTTCAAGAAAATGAGATTGAGGTACTAGAACCAGAGGATACATTGGAAGCAGTGGTAAAGGAAGAATTAACTCTTGAGAAGAAGATTAGAATACTTAAAACTATTCAATCTAGCCTTTCAACTGATGCAATTAGATCATATCTTTACGAAATTGGTAGAATTCCTCTTTTGACCGGTGAAGAAGAGGTTATCCTTGCAAAAAGAATTGAGAATGGAGACAAAGAAGCTGGGCAATTGTTAATAACCGCAAACTTAAGACTCGTTGTCAGTATTGCAAAGAAATACAGTAAGAGTGGTTTGGAGCTTTTGGATTTAATCCAAGAGGGAAACATTGGATTAATGAGAGCTGTTGAGAAATTCGACTACAAAAAAGGTTTTAAATTTTCTACATATGCAACTTGGTGGATTAGACAAGCAATAACAAGAGCAATTGCAGATCAGGCTAGAACAATTCGTGTACCAGTACATATGATTGAAACAATTAACAAATTCAACAAAGTAAACAATACCCTTACAACAAAGCTTGGGAGACCTCCTTTAGATGAGGAGATTGCAAAAGAAATGGATATTGAGCTAAGTAAGGTAGCAGAGATTAGAAAGATTAAACAGAATCCTGCACCACTTTCTACACCAATAGGGGAGGAGAAGGATAGTAAGCTTCAAGATATTATTCCAGACGATTGGTCTCAATCACCAGAAGAATTTGCAACTGCAGAGTATTTAAAAAACCAACTTAAAGACATATTGGATACCTTACAAGACAGAGAGAGAAGAGTACTTTCTCTAAGATTCGGACTTGAAGATGGAGTATCCCGAACACTTGAAGAGGTAGGAAAAGAATTCGGAGTAACAAGAGAAAGAATTAGACAGATTGAGGCAAAAGCATTAAAGAAATTGAAAGAGAAGTCAGCACAACAGAAATTAGATGATTATATTGATTAATTACCCTCTGTTAAAACTGTAAATTCGGATGGCGAAACAGGAAAGGAATTATCTGTTCTTGAGGTTATTTTTTCTAATTCCTCAACATCAAAATCAGGTCTCAATGTTTTGGTAAGTCCCTGTGCATTTGGATCTACATCTATACTACTATTCTGGTAGTAGATTGAGCCACCAACCCATGCCAAAGCTACTACTCCTAGTAGAATCAGAACAATTATAGATTTTCTTAACATCTCCATATCTTTTATTCGTAAAAATTACTATTTTCTATCTGATATATTCTCATATTTATACCGAACGTTGTTAATCCAGCTTTATCTACCTGGCTAGAGTAGGATACAGATTCAACGACAGGATACATTGGCATGCCCTCAAAATCTTTAAGAAGATTTATGAGATTAACAACCCTTCCCTTTACTGTGACTCTCAATGACCATGGGACAAGATATTTTGCACTAATTTTATAGTTCTCATTCTTGTCATACTTATCAAAACCGACACTTCCAAGTGCGTATCCATTTCTAGATACTACAGATTCAATATTTGCGAGTAGTAAACTGAAATTAGCATTTGCAGGGTATATTAATTTAAGACTTGTGAAATTAGCTTTTTGCTCTGTATATTGCTTATCAAGTTCTGTTAGGGTAGAAATCTTCTGTGTAAGTGCCGTATCAATTCTCTCCTTCTCTTTGATTTCCTTGTTTATTCTTGAAATCGTTAAAATTGTTGGCCTTATTGCAAGTACCACCAATGCGATAGCAACAACTACCGTAACAATAGCAAAAGCATAGCCCTTCTTCTTCTCGGGAGATTCTTTTATTATCTTAATATATTCTGTTGTGTTTAATCCTTTTTTCTCCATTATTCTTCCTCCTCATATAAAGAGAACGTTGCCCTTACATTAATCTCATTTGAATCCTTAGAGATTGTGAATCTAACATCATGGTAATCGGTATTGCTCTTGAGTGCTGACTCATAGTTTTTTATGGCATTAAGATTGTTCGCAGTAAAGAGAAAAGACACCTTCCCTCGTGTGAAAGAGAAGTTCTTAATTTTAAGAGAAGATGGGACCCCATTTATTAATTCACTAACAGCGGTAGAATTAATCTCCTGACCTTCACGAATCTTCTGTACATCAAAAAGAAGAGATTGGTAATTGTCGAAAAGTACGGTATTTTTCTTCCACGTATCATTAGAGAGTAGGGTTACCTTACTGTTTACCTCTTCTGTTAGGTCATTATTTTTCTTGTCTAGTACAAACCTAGAGATAAATACACCCAAAACAATAACCTCTACGGCAATTAAAAGGTACTTACCAACCTCTGTAAGCCACATATATGCGTTTGACCATATATCAGTGGGAGAATACACAGGTTGCAGGAAATCAATAGATTGTGGTTGTTTTTCCGATTTAAACATTTGGCAGTTTTAAAATCTTTTCTAAATTAGTATAGCATAATACACATATACAAATGTATTATCTGCTCTCTATTTTAGGGAAAAGAATTATTGTTTCTCGGGCATTGAGATACTGTACTGCTTTAGATGCACTCTCTGGAATGATTGGGCTGTACAGATGTATTACTTTGGCAAGAAGGTAACTCAGATTGTTGAGAATTTTCTCTGCTTGTTCTTTTTCCTTGGTCCAAGGTTCTTCCTTGGTAATATATTTGTTCCCATAATCTGCCAATTCATCGATTTTTTCTCCAGCAAGAGAGATTTCGAAATTTTCGTATAGCTTCTCGGCATCTTCTACATATTTATCTACTACTTTTTTAATTTCATCCTCCACCGATTGTTCCTTATTAATTTCTACTTCTTTGCTGTTTGCAAGATGTATTGTCCTGTTTAGAAGATTTCCGAAGTTATTTGCTAATCTTGAGTTATACATATTGATAAGATCATCTTCTTTATATGCACAGTCTCCGTATGTCGTTATTCCTGTTAGCAGGTAGAAACGCACAATTTCATAACCAAATTTAGCCTCTTGGTCGAAAGGAGAGATTACGTTCCCAATTGTTTTGGACATCTTTGTACCATCTGGTCCTAAAACCATACCGTGTACAAGAAGTTTGGAGGAGTGGGGTAGTCCTGCACTTGCAAGCATTCCTTGCCATATTGCACCCTGGAATCTTAAATTATCTGGACCACACAACTGTATCCCTGGCCACCATTCGTTTAATCTTTTTTCATCAGTACCAAATCCAACAGCATTTACATAGTTAGTGAGAGCATCAAACCAAACATAGAAGACCTGCTCTGGATCATTTGGAACTTCTATCCCCCATGGGAGATTTTCTTTTAATCTTGAAATACTAATATCTTCAATTTCTGCAATTATCTTTCTCAATTCAGGAATCTTTGATTCTGGTTTGAGGAAATCTTTGTTTTCATCGAACCATTTAAGTAAAGGTCCTCTGTAATTGGATAGTCTGAAGAAGTAATTCTCCTCTTCTTTAATCTCTGGGACTGTTTTGTGGTCAGGACATTTACCATCTACTAGTTCTTTCTCTGTCAGATATCTCTCGCAGCCTATACAATACCTTCCAGAGTATTGCTTCTTATATATATCTCCCTTTTCCTCACACTTCTTCCAAAATATTTTTGCTGCATCATGGTGTGCTGGAGTAGAGGTTCTGTAGAAATTGTCATATTCAACAGAGAATAGTTTACAAAAATCTTTAAATCTTTGTGCATATTTGTCTACAAAATCATTTAAGGATAATCCCTCTTCTTTGGCTTTGTTAAATATTTTTTGACCGTGTTCATCTGTGCCTACATTAAAGAAGACATTTTCATCACCGAGTTTGGTTCTAAAATATCTAGATATTGCATCGGCCTGTACAAACTCCAAGGCATGACCAATGTGGGGTTCAGCATTTACATAGGGGAGTGTAGTTGTAATATATATATTTTGTTTATCCATTTTGATCAATTCGAATAATTAGTTATATTAATGATGATAACAAATATTGGTAAATTAGTGAATTATGGAAACGGAGGGCCTATAGTGGTATAATTAATCTGTTAACTAGTTCTATAAAAATAAAAGAGGAGAGAGGATAAAATCAAATGGATATGACTACGTTACGTCTACAGATTCACGATTCAGATAGTGGCAGAGAATTGCTAACAACTATTATCAACCACGATTTAAGCAACGACGAAAAAAATCTTGTGTGTGTTCCCCACGATCTAGAACAACAAATCCCAAATTGGAGGAATAAAAACTTAAAAATACTCTGCACTGGATTGGCATTTGAGATTAGCATCGAAATTGACCTTAGGCCTCCTGCTTCAATAAAGATATTGAGAGAAGACGATGGGGCGATCATCGAAAGATTTATGTTCCGCCTTCGCGAGAAAATCCGTGAATATCTAAAAGAAATCAGTGCGAACTTTCTCGTTACCTCTAAGAAATAGGACTAGCAACTGGAAACCCGGTATATTTTTTAATACACATACTGGGTTTCCATTGGTTCTTGAATTCGTTATTTAATTTCTTCCCCCATTAATAACCCCTCTACAAGTCCAATCTTTACTAACTCTTGCCATACGGCTTCAGTAATGAATGGGATGAAAGGATGCATAATCTTTAGATTCTCTTTTAATAACCAGAGCATTTCCGAAAGCTTCTCAATTCGAATACCACTTTCCAATTCTTTATCTTTAATCTCTTTTTTTATTTCTTCTATCCATACATCGCACAATTGATGCCAGAAGAATTCTCTAATAGCTTCTGCACCAAGATTAAATTGATATTTTTCAATATACCTTGAAACCTGCAAGACATGGCCTCTTGTTCTATTCATTCTCTCTGTTTCAACTAATTGATGGCTCTTTATCTTTTCAATCTCAGATTCATCAATATTCATAAGGATGAATCTACTTGCATTCCATATCTTGTTTACAAAATTTCTGTTACCCTTGATCTTCTCCTCCCTAATTGGAGCATTTGAACCTGGTAGTGCATCTGAGTAATACCAAAGACGAAGAGAATCTGCACCATATTTTTCAAATACTTCACTTGGCTCTATCCCGTTTCCTTTAGATTTGGACATCTTGCTACCATCTGCGGCAAGAATTAGTCCTGTTAAGAAGATTGTAGGGAAGGGGACCTTCTCAGTTCTGTACAATCCCATCATTACCATTCTTGCTGACCACCAAAAAAGAATATCTCTTGCATGAATCATTATCTGTGTTGGATAGTATTTCTTGTAATCCTCACCATCTGGTCCTCCTAGGGTAGAGTAAGGTAGTTGGCCAGAACTAAACCATGTGTCAAACACATCTGTTTCTGCCTCCCATCCATCTCCTGGATTTTCCTCTCCGAGCTTAATTTCACCAGTTCCATTTGCTTTCTTGCCTGTTTCAATTTCAAAATCTTGAACATTCTTTCTTTTGTTCTCATTTAACCAATCGTAGAGCTCTTTTCCACCATTGTACCAAACAGGAATTCTCTGTCCCCACCATAACTGTCTTGATATACACCAAGGCTGAATATTTTCAAAGAAAAATTCTAACGCTTTCTGTTGACCAAAAGGAATTACAGAGATATCTCCTGATTTAATTGCTTCGAGAGCCTTTTGTGCAAGTGTGCTAACATTAAGATACCACTGGTTGGAGATGATTGGCTCTATTGCAGTTTTACATCTCTCACATATCGCTACCTCATGCTTAATATTCTCAATCTTTTCAAGTAATCCAAGCTTGTCCAATTCCCCACAAAGGGCTTTGGAACAATCTATTGTCATCATACCCTTGAATCTCTCAGGGACATTCCCAGTCATTTTACCTTCTGAGTCAATTACATTCTCAACATCAAGTCCATGTTTTTTACCAATTTCAAAATCTACGGGAGAGTGGGCCGGTGTAACTTTCACTGCTCCAGTTCCAAGTTCCATATCCACATTCTCATCGGCAATGATAGGGATATCTCTATCTGCAATGGGAAGACGAAGTGTTTTACCAACATATTGCTTGTATCTTTCATCATTTGGATTAACAGCAACTGCAGTATCTCCAAGCATTGTCTCTGGTCGAGTAGTTGCAACCGTAATTCCGTCTTTACCATCACCCTCTGCAAAAGGGTACCTAATGTATGCGAATATTCCTCTTCTTTCTTCATGTTCAGTATCTACATCTGCAAGTGCTGTCTTACAATTTGGACACTGGTTTACAATCCTTTTGTCTCTGTAAACAAGACCCTCTTCATACATTTTGTAGAAAGTATCGTAAACAATTTTTGTTAATTTAGGATCTAAGGTGAAAAATTCTCGGCTGTAATCTGCAGAAAGACCAATTCTTTTCTCTTGTCTTCTAGCATTATCTGCATTCTCTATACAAAAGTCATAACATCTTTTGTAAAATTCATCTCTACCCATGTCCCACTTACTCTCTCCTTTGGATTGTAGAACTTTTGAAAATGCTGTTTCTGTCTGTATCCCCGCATGATCTTTCCCAGGGACAAGAAGGGTGGGGTGGTTTGTCATCCTCATATATCTAGCTAAAACATCGTGGTAGGAGTATCCACACATATGTCCAAGATGAAGATTTCCGTTTGCATTAGGAGGAGGAAGTGTAATTGTAAATGACTCTTTAATTTCTCTCTGTTTTTCTTGGAAATGTCTCTCCGATTCCTCTGGATTAGTTAGCTTACTTTCTTCCCACATACCATAGATCTTCTCTTCAATATCTTGTGATTCAAACGTTTTTGGGATATCTTTCGACATGTTATTACTCTTACTAATATTGTATTAAAGGCTTTCCCATTATATCACATCCAAATATCTGATATAATGGGCGATATGAAAGAAAATAGTAAAGA
>Ga0209318_1000847_pt1 | contig 24472 bp, 43 predicted proteins | sample RifGroE1_FD_183999 | JGI IMG/M metagenome (GOLD analysis project Ga0209318, IMG submission 183999) | Groundwater microbial communities from Rifle, Colorado, USA - Groundwater E1 (SPAdes) (version 2) | ecosystem: Environmental > Aquatic > Deep subsurface > Groundwater | place: Rifle, Colorado...
ACGAACGTTCAAACACCATGATGCTTTATGAGCAGCTATCATGGTTTTTGATCAAGTTAGATAAACTCTATAAAAGAGTGCAGAAGAAAAATGAGTTTTTAGAAAAGTTTGAAAACATTAAAACAGACCACAATGAAGAATAAAATAACAGAAACAGCCGAATCGGCTAAAATGTGCATAGACATTGCACAACGTGAGCTAAACACCTATAAAAACGAAAAGAAAAGCGATTTTTTATTTGTTGAGGCCCAGATTGAACTTGCAATAAACTTTTTACAAAAAAGCCTTTTTTACCTGAGAAATGAAATAGATGGTAAGCCAAAAATGGTTGAAAAGCTTTTTGTTTCCATTAAAGAACTTTTTGTTGAAGCCGATGTTATAGAACTGCAATTAACGTTAAGAGATTTAAAGGAATTGTTCTTCAAAAAAGAAGAGGAAGTCGATGTTGTACAACTGCGTAGCGTTATGAATACTTTTTTCCCAAACGTTAAAAAACACAAAAACGGTTTAGGGCGGGAAGCAACAAAACATTATCTGTTTCCTAAAAAGCTGTTAGGCATTGACAACAAACATACATTCATTTTTGAACACAGGAATGGCAGGCCTTATATTTTCCTGAAGCACGAATTTGAAAATGATCTATAAAGAAAGCCGGGAAATTTCCCGGCTTCATTTTTTTAATCAGTTTAAATATCATTCTGAATAGTCCTTTAAAAATTCAAGAATAGTTTCCTTTTCTTCCGGAGTCAAACCATTGCTATTATTAACACCGTTATAGATTTGATTTAAATCCGAAAATTTTAAAGTGCCTCTTACTCTTAAATCATTATTATTGACAAGGTTTGTTAAATCTGAGAGGGTTCTGTCAAAACAATTATTACAATCTATATAGGTATCTGTACTTAGTTCATTAATACTACTATCAGGTTTTATTCGTACCAAAGTACTTGAATCTTGTTTCCTATATTCAATTCTTTTTTGGGCATTATCGAACTTTGATGTTCCAACTAAAAATAATGTGATTGACTTATTTTTAATACCTGCAAGCAAAAAAAAGTGTGGTTCAGGGGAATTCAGACGTCCATCTTTAAAATAGAGTAAATCCCCCGGGGTTAAACTATTTAAAAAATCAATTTCTGAAACGGCCATTCTTAAGCAAAGATTTTAAGATCAGATTCGGCAAATTCCAAAAGCTCTTTACTCTGATTAAATATTGGATAGTTTATATCCGGGTTTAATAGAAAGTCATTTAAATCCATTACATAACGGGATCTATAATTAGAAATTAAGCCGGATTCAAATTTTTTCCATTCCGGAAAATTGTGAGATAACTCGGTAAGTTCCTCCCATTCTTTATTTCCAAAATCAGAGAGAACTGCATCCATGACTGTTAAATCAGATTGAGAGAATACCTTTTTTTCAATTTCGCAAAGGCTCTTAAAATCATATTTACCAATAGGGAGTATGATATTTTTTCCATATTCATACTCTGAATCTTCAAGATAAGTCAAATTAAGCTCTGAAAAATTTTTTGCCATCGATGGAACGGGGCCGTTTTTTAATGCATAATAGGTATCTCCGGTTATGGTTCTACCATATAAACGCAAATGTAATCGATCACTAAGCCAAATTAATTTTAATGCTTTGAGCCTATTAATAGTACCATCCTCTTTAATTGCGAAATAATTTAAAGTTTGGAAGATTTTTTTATAATTTACAGCTTTCATATCGAAGATCTTGAAAAGCGTCGCTAAAGGTTAACAAGTATTTGTTTTTATTATAGAATACAAATATTATACAAATATATGTCTATTTTGAATAATAAATCAAATTTTGTTAACATAATTATAATTCAAATATGAATTATATAATTAAAATATACAAATAAATTTTTTTTTCCAAAATCTTGTCAGATTGGTCAGATTGTCGGTAATGATTGAAAACACTAAGCAAACCTCATTACAAGCCTTGTAAGAACTTGTCAGACTGTTTATTTATAGATAAATAGAGATAATAATACATGTAAACAACTATTTTATAACGATCTGACAAATCTGACGGGAAATTACACGGTTGTAAGGAGATAATAAATTGATAAAAAACTTTTTACAGCGTTCTGACAAATCTGACAAGAAAACGGATAAATCCTTCAAAACTCATTTTTTCATAAAAAAAGCCTCTTTTTTGATACTTTTTTGTTGCGTTAAACTTTACAAAAAATAAACCTCAACAAAATAGGGCATCTGACAAGGTTGTAAAATAAACTATACATTTTTATGGTTTTTTGACGAAAAAACAAAAAACCATGCTCAAAATATTAATTTATTTAAAATTAAATTTTGTTAACAAAATACACCCTTTAACGAGGTGGCAGCTGTTAATTTTGTTAACAAAGAAAATCATTCCCTTTAACGGCATGCTAAAGCTCGTGGAATGATGTCATTTTACTTAAAAATATATCTAAAAAATAAGATAATGATGTCATTCCTTTTCTATGTCCTGTCCCGGATATAGTTTTGAACCTGTAATTTTTTCATGGTATATAAGGGTATGGTTTCGGAAAGGTTTCAGCATGGTTTCTGAAAGGTTTTCTAAAACCTAAAAAACTGAAATTCATACCCTTATTTAAAAACACAAAAAAATCAAAAATAAGGTTTCATGAAGGTTTCAACAGATAACGATAATAGTAAATGGCAATTGGAGAAAAAGAAGATAAGGCTTTGCAAAACAATGAATATGCCTTCACGTCCGTCACTTCTTAAAAGTGTTTATCGGTATATATGCTATGCTGAAGGTTTCAAACCGGTAAGAGATATCAAATTTGCTTTTTTAGGTGTAAGAGGAGGAAGATATAGATTCTTCGGGTTTTACTTCTTGGGGATATTCCGAATTACATTAAAAAGAAGTATACGAATTGAGCCTAAACGTGAGTGGTTGGTGTTTTTAATTCACGAGATCACACATCAATTTGTTCATAAAAAAAGAGGTACTACCGTTCATGATAAAAGCTTTTATGTAGTCAATAAGCATTTACTTATAAAGTATGCCAATAAGATACTAAAACATTATGACGAAACATCGGAACAGTTCATGGTAGAAGAGGCTGAAGCTGATCTAACGGACTACGATGAACCGGAAGGAGAAGAATAAAAAAGGCCCAACTTGCGAGTTTTGGGCCTTAACCATAAATAGTTTACTACAAAATAAACTAAACAAATATAAGCAAGATATTTGAATCAAAAACAAAAAGATGGCGATTTTTAAGACCCCTAACGAAATAATTTCAGAACACCCCGAGATTGCCGATGTATGGACGGCAACACAATTGGGATATTTGCTTCACCTAAAGCTTGTGGGAGGATATAAAACAAGGAGGAGTTCCAAGCTGAACGTGGAAGATATTTTAAAAATGCTAAAAATAAGGAAAGACAATGAACGAGAACTTCAAAGGTTTTAAACCTGCATTTGATAACGGTCATGGTGGTTTGATAAACGGAATTTATCAAACAGACGGAAAACAATTTCATCACCCTAATGAACAACCTTTTTATGAGGGTGTTTATAATCGCCAAATGGTTAAACTCGTTGAACAACGGTTAAGGGAAAGAAATATCCCCTTTCACACCCTTGTTCCGGAAGATAAGGATGTTTCGCTTCAAGGAAGATGCGAAAGATTCGATCGTATATGGGAAAAAGATCAACTAACATATCTTACATCATTTCATGGAAATGCATCACCCGTAAGCGGAACAGGACGAGGAATTGAAGGTTGGACAACAAAAGGAAGGACATTGGCAGATCCTCTTTGTGATTTTATTCTTAAAAGAATTGAATCGGGATTTAAAGATGTAACACCGATGCGTTTCGACTTTACTGACGGCGATCGTGACAAAGAAAAAGACTTTACGATTTTGGCAAAGACAAAAGGCCCTGCAATGATTTTAGAACTCGGATTTTACGATAATATGAAGGACTACAATTTTATGAAAAATAATGTGATCATGCGAAATTTGGCAATAATTATAGCCGATGCTATGGCAGATATTTATTTAAAAGGCATTTAAGATAAACCCACCCAGATGAGAGAGACGAGTAAAGAACTTACGTGCCAACTTCCGGTGATATGGTAAACCGGTGACATCTTGGAAAGAATAGAGATACGACAAGACGGACGGTTTTTTAAGCACTAAACGGAACACCTACTCTGACTGCCGGGAAAGACCGGCTTTTTTATGACAAAAATTTAAATTAAATAAAAGACTATGAAAGTATTACAATTCATTTATTCCGGTAAAGAGATAGATTTTCTTCCCGAAGGCAATTCAAATGTAATGGTAAACGCCACGCAAATGGCTAAAGCATTTGGTAAAAGGGTTGATGTTTTTTTAAAAACCGACCATGCTAAAAATTTTATAAAAGAACTTGAGCTTACACCATTTGGTGGAAGCTCGGACATTTTAAAAAAAGAAGAAATACTTAAAACAGTGAATGGTGTAAATACATGGATGCATAAAATTTTAGCATTGAAATTTGCAGCATGGCTTGATACTAAATTTGAGTTGTGGGTATTTTCAACAATAGATCAAATATTGTTAGGGCATTTCAAAGAGCAAAGAGACGCAATGCAAAACAAATTTCTTCTGATGAAAGAACTTGAAGACAAAAAAATAAATCTTCTTGATAAATACCCGGAATTTAAAGATTTTCTGATCCTCGAAGAAAAAATAAACATAGCTGAGAAACGAAGGGTAAAAGCTATTAAAGAAAGCGTGAAACAACTGAAACTTGAAATTTTTCAATAAAATGAAACGATTCACCGAGATATTTTTTGGAGCGGTGACGCTCATAGTTATTTTCTTTTTCTTCCTTAACCGTTGCAATAAAAAAGAAACGGAATTCCGATATATCACAAAAACAGATACAGTACGGGATTTGAGAGTGATCACCGATACGTTTCGTACCTTTATATATAGAACTGAAACGGTTCCCGTTCCGATCGATGTCGACACATTTCAGATACTTCAATCTTTCTTTGAAAAGCATTATTATACCGATACCTTAAAAAACGATACCGATGCTTTTATCCGGGTTGATGAATTGGTAACCATGAACAGGATCAGCGAAAGGCAACTGACATTTATAAACAGGCGTCCCACATCGATCACAACTACCACCATACAACCGATCGAAACCGAAATAAGGGAACTATATATCGGTGCAGGTTTGATGTTTCAGGGTAAAACGTTTGACCCCGGGTTTCGTGTAGGGATACAAAATAAAAAAATATCCTATGATCTTAACTATTTTCCTTTATCACATACGGTGATGACAGGATTCAATTATAATTTCAAACTAAAACAACGAAAATGATTAAACTAAAAACAGCTAAAGGATCTACATTTTTACTTGATAAAAGCAGTATTGAAAGTATTACGGATACGGTTATTCGAACAAAATCCGGTGATGAAATAGAAATTCATCCGGAAGATCCTGAATTGAACAATCTAATCAATCCGGAACCAGATATAACACAAAGAATGTTAATGAAAGTTTTACCAGTACTGGTGGAGTCATTCTTGGAAGAGTATGGTATAATTTTTAAAAAAGTTGATTTGAAAGATTTTCCGGATGGTCCTGTGGGAAAACTTTAAGTAAAAAACAATATAAAGCTGTTGATAGCTTACCAATATAATGAAAAGGACAATATTTCTCCTTTTCATTTTTAATAAACCTGCCCCACTCCCCCCCATTGCCCCCTTGCCCCAAGGGGGCTTTGTCATATATATTTGCAACACGAAGTTTATATTCATTATACAAAAAAAGACAATGGAAAAAGTTTTCTTTAAAATCAACACCGTGGAAAAGGACTTGGGAAAGTTCTTGAAAAAAGGCCACCAACCGGTTATAACCTTTGTGGTACCCGGACGCAAACTGTGCGTTGTTTACCAACCGGCGAAAGCAAAAAAAGGTGAAGCAGATTCTCAAGATGAAAAAAAGTAAGCGATGAGAATCGGTAGAGTTATAGGGGTTGTTGGAGTAGCAGGTGCTTTAGCTTATTTTGGCTTCAAAGCCAAGCGTGTTACCGATGCCGTAAGTGAAGTGACTCCCAAGTTCTCTTCAGTTAAATGGCAGGGGATCCGCTCGGGTGAATTGAACGTTGATACAGTAATAAAACTTCTCAACCCCTCTAACACCAAAGTAACGGTCAATTATCTGTTCATGGATATCACTCTTCCTAACGGACAATTATTAAGTACTGTAGAAAAACCGAATTGGAATCAGGTAATCGCAAAAGAAAACACGACTAATGTGACCGTTCCTGTAAAGGTAGGGTTAACAAGTCTTCTGGCGTTAGGTGTCACTCTTTATAAAATGATAAAAGATGAAAGCAAGGTTCCGGATAAACTTCGGTTCAAAGGTTATATAAAGGTGAACGAGGTTCCTATCAAATTTGACGAAGAGGTAAAAGTTCTTTGAAAATGTACAGAGCAAGCTACGACATACAAAAGCTTAACGAAGTAAAACCCGAAGTAAAAGGGATTACGGTAACGAAAGGAACCGGAGGCCTTGAGTTGACTTTGGATGTGATCTTGAAGACCATCGAAGACAACTACGAAGCGATGAAACCGGTTGCGGAGTTACTCCGAGGGTCAAACTTGGATCATACCTGTTATAATATATGGCATTATCTTAAAACCGAAACGGTTTACGAACATGACAAGGTAGCCTACGAAGAGATCCGAACCCCCCAACGGTTGATGCAAGACAAGAAAGGAGACTGTGACGATTACAGCATCTTTTCTGCTTCAATCCTAAAAGCTTTGGAATATGAACCTTTTCTTTGGGTGGCTGCTTTTAATAATCTCGAGAACTACGGGCATATTTACACGGGTATCGAAAATATTGTACTTGACGGGGTCATGGATGTTTTTAACCAACACCCTGATCATATTACAAAAGCGATTTTGCTTAAATTAAACGGTAAGCGTGAAGTTATTCACGCAAACCCGCAAACAATAAAAGACACTACAATGATCATCCAACAATTATCCGGATTATCGGATACTCAGTATAGGGGTTTTGTAAACCGTGAGTTTAATAGGCTCAACACCAGACAAAACCTGTCATTTCCCGAACGTGAAAACCTGAACCGTTTAAAAGTGATCAAGCTTTTAGAAGGTGCCGGTCACGGCGATCTTGCAAAAAACCTGATTCCGGGTGTTGCAGGTGTTGATGACAATTTCAATGTTTACTACAACGATGAAGCAGAAGCCGAAGAGGCCGATACTATTATCAGCGAATATGAAGCTTTAAGAGGATTGGGAGATGTTGAGGGGTTGGGAAAACTGTTTGACAAGCTTAAAGAATTCAATAAAAAAGTCGTTGCCAAAACAAAAGAGGTTGTTAAGAAACAAATTGCCAAAACGAAAGCGGTTGCGAAGAAAGTAACCAATGTTGTAAAAAAGATAGGTTTGGCACCGGCACGGGGGGCATTCCTCTTACTTCTTAGAATGAACTTCTTACATATGGCCGAAAAGCTTTACATAACCTATCTTCCCGAAGAAGATGTGAAAAAGATGTCTATTAGTTTGGAGGACTTTCGCAAGCTTGTAGAATTCAGAAAGAAATTTGAGAATTTTTGGGAAAAATCAGGGGGTAAAAAAGAAAGTCTTAAAGAGGTAGTCTTTACAAGAGGAAAGAAAAAGGCCGATGAAAATCTAAAAGGATTAGGAGTAGCTACGGCAGTTGTTGCAGCCGGAACCGTTACAGCGGCAGCCGGACCATTGGGCATTTTCGGAAAACTCTGGGGTGCTGTTAAAGGCGTCTTTTCAAAAGTTTTCGGTGCAATAAAGAACGGTGCCAAGAAACTCGGTGACAAAGGCAAGGCGATCATGGAAAACATGAGTGACTCAGCAACAGAAGACATTCCGGAAGAATATTTAAGTGACGGCAAAACAATAGACGATGGTGGTTCATCCTACACGGGTGAAGATTCTGTAGAAGAACCGACAAAAAATAAATGGATTATCCCGGTTGCAATAGCAGGAACACTCGCAGCAATTTTCATTTTTAAGTAAAACAGGATAATTAAATAAAACAAACAAAATGGCAAAGAAAAAAAGTAACATGTTCAAAACCAAGAAGGAAGTAGAACAATCGTATAAAGACAGTCTCCTTGAAACCGTTGCATCGGGAGCCGGTACAATTCTGACCGGGTTCGGGTTCAACGCTGTAAGGGACAAATTACCCGAAACCGCAAGAAGGTTTGCAGGGTTGGGCGTGGTCGGAATCGGAGCGGCAGGTAACGTATTCGCAAAACATTCGGCTGTGAAGGCATTCTCTCTCGGAGTAAGCGATTTCGGATTTATGCAAGCGATCATGGACCTTAAACCGGACATGGGTGCTAAAATAGCAGTAATGCCAAAAACCGTTACGAATGAAGAAGTAAAGGGATTAGGTAAAAGAGTATTGACTCAAGAAGACTATCGAAGGATCGCCGAAGAATTGGAAAATTCAGAAGAAATCGAAACCGAAGAGAATATCGAAGGTTTAGGAAACGCTGCAGAACAAGATCAGGTATCAGACTTGGTAAACAAGATGTTGTAAGAAAATATTTTAATAATTATAAAACAGACAAAACAATGAAAGCAAAATTTTTCGCATTAATTAGCTTGATGACAATAGCATTCACAAGCCAATCCATGAACTATTCAGGGGATTATATTGATAATCTTCTTGGATTAGGAGCCGTAAGATTAAACGGTGTTTACACGAACGAAGATCAAGAATTAGACGGTCTGGCTGCTGCCCTTCAACAAGGCAAAACAGCAGATGCTCTGAAGAGGGTAAATAACATTAAACAAATTCGGGATCAACGAAATAAACGAATGTTACAAGCCAATATTACCAAGGGTCAAAGGAATTTAGTTGGTAAAATTGACGAACTATCAGAAGATGCACAAGCCGATATCAGAAACGGAAGGGCAAAATTCGCCGATAGATTTATCTACTTCACAAAAGGATTCTTGTCTTTAAGCTCAATCGTTGAGATGATCGATTCCGGTGATACGGTTGGAACCGGGTACAGCAATCTATTAAAGGGAGGTGAAATACCTAAAGGGCTGAATATGTCGGTTGATTACATCGCTTTATTTATCAATTCTTATAATACGGGTGCTACACCGGTTGAAAGTTTATTTACCGAAGATTGGTTACCAGCCTCCTCAAGCGTAGATTGGCAAAATGCCGAGTTGGAAATTATCCAAGACGATAAAGTTATTTTCCAATGTCATGTGATTGAATTGGTAGAAAACAGAATACACGAGAATGCCAATACAGCTAATTACAGTACTGTTGAATGTATCAGCGCAGGGAAAAACCTTAAAAGTGAATTTATCTTAAAATCTGGCTCAATGCTTCAATACAAGATTAAATTCCCTACAGGGGTTACTATTACCCCGGGTACAGGTCAATACACAGGTGTAAAAGTATTGATGCAAGGTGACGGATCTGCTTACAGAAGCTAAAAGGACTTCATAATAAATATTTTAGAGTTAACATTAAAAGCCCGTTACCTCATAAGGGCGGGCTTTTTAAAAATCAATAAGAGATGAACACTTACGATAGAACTAAATACCGTTTTGAAAAAGGAATCTATTTTCAAAGTATTTCTGTTGATATTACAGCGGTTGAGAATGAATATGATGTAGATCTTCAAAATGATTTTCAATACTGTGATGGTATATATATTCCCGTTTTTCCTGCAGGAACCATTATAGGTTTAAACGACAAAGATGTTTGGTTAGTTGATAAAATGCCATGGCAAATGGTTACAACTTATTCAATATATGAAATGGTAGCACGGTTCTTGGGCATTAATACAATCGCAGCAGGAACAACAAAAAGGATATATATAAAATGTGACGCTTCTCTTATAGGGACTTCAAAAACGTTTGTTTTCAGATTAACCGACGAAAAACCGGTTTTGATAAATAAAAGGTATAAGTTTTTTGAAATTACAGCTACGGGTGGAACAACAACGGAAACACTCATATATCTCGAAAAAAATGTTAAGAAAGTAACCGGTATATCTATTACGGGTGCACCTTCAAGCTCTTTAATAAGCTTGTATGATGATGTCAGGACTTATTTTGATGCCGTGCCAAAAGAATTCTTAACCTTAAGCCTTTTTGAACCATTTCATAAAAGGACAATGCCTGTTGAAATCTATAAGAACAAATTATATGTTCTAACCGATAATCCCGGAGCTACAACAACATTTTATCTATTGCTTGAATATGAGCCACATGTTTGATGTTATTTTAAAAAACATATTAGAATCTTTTACCAAAAAAGGGCTGAGCTATAAACTCTCACAAGGTTTTTATAGGCTTGAAGATTTCCATGAAGCCTCCGCAAACAGACCTCAGATACCTCTTGGTAGAAGTATAATTGTTGTTAAAAGGATTTCATGTCTTGGCGTATTTGCACCTTCTTTTTTCACTTCAGCGTCTACCTTCTTTACTCTTGAAAGTGAAGGAAAAAGTATAGATTTAAGTCATACCGCAAGTTTCCAACAATTGGATAATAATAATATGCAATTAATAAGCGACTATCCAAGTGTCCATGACACCTTTTTGAAGGTTAATTATGATTTAACAACTTTCTTTTCAACTACAGGAATATCAAAGGCAAGCTTAGAATATATAAAAATTGATCCGGTTTAGAATGAACACACTCGAACAAATAATTGAAATCATCAAGGTAAACCAAAAACCTTATTTGTACCTTCGGTTAAGGAGGGATACCTTCAACGATGTACATGCCGGGGCTTATGAATGTGTAGACTGTAAAAGCGATGACAGCATAGAAGCCATGACCGAAAAAGCAATTGCATGGCTTGTTAACTATCTTAAATTCTATCCTGACGACAGCATTTTTTCGATTACAATTAAAGGTTCGAATAAGGCAAACGGAACAGGCGTGATCGGCCCTATTTATTTCACTGTTTCAAGTCAAAGAAAAGAACAGGCTCAAGACTCATTTAACGGATTGGGGGCAGTACCAATGATGATGCAGATGCAGCAACTCGGCTACGTTAGTAAGGGTGAAGTTGAAGCATTGTTGCTAAGAAAAGAACTTGAATTCCGAGATGAACGCGATAGAATGGAACGTGAAAAGCTTGAGGCTAAATATAACGATCAGATCGAAAGCCATATAAATGCATCAACGAGATGGAGTCCACAGGCAATGAGGGAACTTGCAGGGGAAATTGCAGGAATTATCGGCATGATCACCGGAAGACCTGTCCCGGGTTTACTCGGTACCGAAGAAAAAGAACAGGTTGACGACACTAAAAAACTTGCGATAAATGCATTTTCTGAAGAACTCGAGGAGCTGTCGATTCCTGAAATAGAAGCCCTAAAAGGTATAATAATAGCAAGAAAAGAAAAAGCCCGTCAAGAACAGGCACAAGAATAAATATAACGGTATGAGCAAAGAAGAATTATTACAGATCTTGTCTCAAAAAGACTCGCAGACACTCGAATCTCTTTATAAGATATCGTTGGTGTTTACCATGGAAGAACTGAAAAAAATAAGCACCAAGGTGCAAAGTAAAACAACAAGAAGTTTAATTAAAAATTATATGTGATGAAAAAGCCAACTAAAGGGAAATTACCCAAAAAACCGATTTTAAAGAAATACAGCAAAGGTCCAAAAGCTCCAAAGGGAGGAATAAAGACCGAGGCACAGCTGAAGGCATATGAAGCCAAAAAGGCCGAATGGAATAAGGCAAAAAAAGCCGTGGATGCCGAAAACTCGAAAAAACTCAATGTTTGGAAAGCAGCTGTAAAAAAGGTTGAGGATGCATACAAATCAGAATTAAAGAAGTTCGATACCTTCAGGACAAGGGTGGAAAAGGCAAAAAAAACAGCTTAGAGTGTTCAACCGGGAGACTGGACGGCTGATCTTCGGTGAAGCCGCTCCTTTCTTTAATCTTAAATCTTAATTCCAATATCATGAGAGGAAGTTATGGCGTAATAGGCCAAGTTGCAGTCCCGCTTGTAATAGCAGGTGTAGGAATTTATGCAATCAATAAGCTGTTAAAAAGCACGGAAGGTGGTGGCGAACAAAGCATGGAAGCTCAGGAAGACACTGTTTCAAAAATAAAGAAGGAAATTAAAAAGGAGAACCTTAGCTACCCTGAGAGTTGGTATTTACAAAAAGCCGACTATCTCCAAGAAAACCTGACTAAAACTTGGAAGGCTTGGGAACCCGCATCAGACTGTACAAAGATAATCACAGGGTTAAAGAAACAAGATGATTGGAAACAGTTAGTTGCAGTTTTTGGAATAAGAAAACCACGTGCTTGGTCAAATACATATAAAGGTGGAAATCTTCAAAGTTGGTTACGTTACTTTTTGGAAGAGGTGTATTTAAGGAATAAAGACGGATCTACCACAAAGGGATCCAATGTTAGATATGTTGATGTTGTGAATACTTTTTTAGTAACGCGGCTTAAAGTAAGCCCTGTATAAAATGAAAAAGGCAGGAATTGCAGTCATAGGGGCAATCGGGTTAATAGCGGCCATGGTTGTTTTGTCCGGGAACAAAATACTTACCTACGCTCAAAAATGGGTAGGGGTATACGAAAAGGGCAAAAATCAGGGATGGGACAACACGAGGCTCGAAAAGCTTATGAAGTCTTACGGCTTTCAGTCCGGTTGGGAGTACTGCTCTCTTTTTGTCAAAATGGTTATCGGCCAAACCCTTTCGGGAAAGAAAAGAGATTATATCCTAAACTTGATCAGCCCCAGTTCTCTCACAACATGGAACAACTTTATAAACAATCTCGGAAAAACCGACTATTATACAATCTCGCAAAAGCCCGTACCGGGTGCTTTGGTATACTACGAAAGAAACCTGAAGGAATGGACGGGACATGCCGAGATAGTCGAAAAAGTATATGCAAACGGTTTTACGGTTGTTTCGGGTAATTCACCTGTAGAGGGCAACAAACAAGGTATTGCAAGAAGGAAAAGAAGTTTTAAAGATTCCCCCGGTTTCAAACGATTAGGATATGTAATAATTAAATAAGAAAGAGAATGATACAGTTGATTACAGGTTATATTCTGTTACAGACACTGATAGATCCGACAGAATCGGTTAGAAAAATTTCAACTGATAGTGTATACGGGGCTTTATTCATTTTGGCACTTGCTCTGTTAATCCCTACCATTCTTTATATAAGAAAGACATTACAGCGGCAAATCAACGAGCTGAAGTTGAAAGTTAAAGAAAGCGAGGATAAGCTAACAAAGAGCGAGGATAAACTGATTAGAAGCGATGAAAAGTACGAAAAAAGCCAAAATGAGTTTATCATTTATCTTCAAAATCAAAATGCACAAAACATATCCATTATAAAGGAAAGCACGAACGTCATAAAGGTGTTTTCAGAGCGGATCGACAGCTACAGGATTATTTCAGAAAAACTATTATTAAAAAACTAATTGAATTACAATGGCAGCAACAAAAACATTAACAGGGAAGGTTTCTCAAATACAAAGAGACATCCAGACATATTTAGCTTTATTCTATGAAATAGCATCAATAGCAATCAATCAAGCGGGGGAAGTTTCTGCAATTTTGACATTATCAGATACACCGGGGTCTGTCGTAAAAACAGTTAAAGTATTCAAGGGAAAAAAAACATATGTTGAAGCAACAATACAATCATATAATGCATTAGGGTATGAGTTAATAAAACACCAAGAAGTAAGGGGTGAATTTTATTCAGTCATGCTTTTAAATGGATCTCCTAAAGTCTATAAGGCACTTTTAACACAATTAGATATAAATGCCCCTATTCATAATGTGCTGAAAAATACCTTAAATGTAGATGCTGTAAATTCATATGTAGAAGCAGGTCTTTTTATTGTTGACTTTGATATAGACTATGACCAAGATAAAATATATCAGGATGAAGGTTTTAGAGACTTTTTAGACCAAAATAACTCAGGCGTATCGTTTGTGCATTCAAATAATGCAGGTAAACTAAGATGGACGATTGTTTCTTTCGATGGGGGGATTCCAGCAAATAGTATAATGGTTAGAGAGCCTTTTAGTTTTGAAGTTTATCCATAATAAATAATAATGTTAACAAAAGGAGCCTTGATCACAGATCCAAGGCTCCTTTTTTGTTAACAAAAATTGATTCCTGGCATGAAGATCTTCTAAAAAATGTTAACAAAACAAACATTAAAAACATCGGATCGGAGGAGATCAGTACCCGGCCATGAAGAATTTTGTTAACAAACACAATTAAAAAAGGGATAATATTCCTATTACCCCTACCAATATAGAAAAAGAAGAAATGTTTATTATTCGTCTATCTTCGTCAAACTGATAAATTTTTCAATCAAGGAAGAAACCAATGCTTCGTTTTCTTGAGATTCTTGTTTGTCATTATCATCGTTATTCATGACTCAACGTATTAAATGATATTTATACTTTTGTACGATAAGTCCATTAAAAAGGTTTCATATTTAAAAACAATTTTATTCCGAAAATCCCCCGGGTTTATTCAACAATTGAACCGAGGCTCGTGTATTTGCATGCAGGGCATATTTTGATGTAATGCTTAATGAACTATGACCGGCTTGTTTTGCAACTTCATCAACCGATACTCCCGCTTGTAAAAGGTAGATAATCCCAGAATCCCTTAAACTATACATCTGAAAATAATCCGGGAGTTTCAAGTCTCTTTGCAGCTTTTCCCATTTTGTTCTTGCATATCTGGTTGTTTTCTGAATATATCCGGGCAACATATCCTGTGAAAAAACAAACATGTCCTGTTTATACTTTTCAAGGTTTAAGTCTTGGATATACGGAATCAATACGTTTGGAATGGTGATCAATCTAAACCTGTTTGATTTGCTCACCTCTTCTCTTACCTTTATTACCTGCATTTGCAGATCAATATCCGATACCTTTAGTCCCATGATTTCGTTTGGCCGTAACAGGGCATAGAATTCAAGAAGCAGAAAGGTTAGGAATCGCTTATCTTCAACATTCAATAAACGTTCAATATCTGATCTTACATATGAAGGGATAACCTTCCGGGATTTCGTTTTTTCTCTTTTTTTCTTGAATCCTTCAAACGGGTTAAAAGAAATATACCCGTATACCTGCATCCAATTGAAAAGAATATTGCAGAATGTGAGGATGTTATTATATCTCCTTTCACCCACATTCCGATCGATATACATGTGGTTAAGAAATTCCGAGGCCGTGTCTTTCCCGAAAGCAGCTACATACATCTGTTTTTCTTTATCGGTCCGGGTAAGATAATTTACAATAACGTTCAGGTTGGAGCGGTACGCATTCATTGATTGTGTTCGGAGCTCCTTGTTCTTGACATTCAAAAAACTTTCAAAAACATCGTACAGGTTATAAAAACTTTTCGGGGCACTGACTTCAATAAAGGGGCTCCACCCTTTTGCCAGTTTCATGTTGATCTCATGGGCCATCCGTTTTGCGTATCGCCTCCGCTCGGAGATAGATTTGACACGGTTTACTTTAACACGCTTTCTTTTAAGGGATCCGCTCGCGGGATCCTTAGCATAGAACTCTATATACCATTCTTTGTTTTCCCGTAGTTCCGCAGGTACGTAGTCGAGGTAAGATGTAAACATTTTTTTTTCTTTTATAGTTTATCAATTTTTTTAGAAAATCGATAATCCATAAAAGTGAATTCGGAAAAAACCTTGTCCCGAATTTGTCCCGTTTTTTTCTGTAAAACTTCGGAAAGCCTTACAAATAAAAGGAAGTGGAGCATATCGGATTTGAACCGATGACTTTTATTTATTTCAATTAATTTTCTAAAGACTTGATATACTGAATCTATCAATCGTGTTTTTGATTAAAAACGGCCGTTTTTGTCCCGTTCCCGGCACGGTACGACATTATGTCATGCCTTGTAAATAGCGGGGTTCAAGCTTCTGGTCGATCAATAATTAACTTTTTATGTGTTTTTAAATACCCAATTAGTGTTGATGTCTGTTTTTTAGAAAGATATATTGAGTATGGTCGCTCATCATCTAATCTAAATTCTAATACTAAAAGATCATCTACATATACTTCCAATTCACAAACGGCTGCGTCTTCATGTTGAGGTACCAGAACTTCAACACCATCAAGAATACTTTTTTCCATGGTTCCTATTTTTTAAGTTGTTCTATTAATTCCCGTTGTGTTTTAATGATTTCATTCTTCGATTCTATCTCCTTTTTTAAATGCATTATCTCTTTGTACATATCCTCGCTTTGTGTTTTGTAGTTCACACTGCCGTTGTTGGTTTGGATAAAGGTCGAATTCTTATTCCCGTTGGCCTCCTGAACTTGGCTTAATCCGTTATTCCCTATATGTTCAAGATTGTTATATATCACATGATAATCTTTGAAGAAAACACTTGGATTAACTTCTAATGCTTTTGCAATATCCAGTAGGGTTTCTACATCAATTTTGGTATTTCCTGTAAGATAATTATTCACCGTCATTCTATTCTTTTTTATAAGATCAGCTAACTCCGCTTGGCTAACTTTTTTAAGTTTTATTAACTCTTTGATTTTTAATAGATATTCTTCCATGATAAAGATTTTTATAAATAAATGATTAATTTATTTGTCTATTTATGATAAATATGTTTATCTTTGCTTATCAAATTTAATACACATATTTATAAAAAGCAAATAATTGTTAACTAATAATGACTTAAATGGAATTAGAAACCGAAATCAAAAACAAAATGAAGCCCGAAATCTACGAGAAGATACTCACGGATTCAAACCTTCAGGCAGAGCTTATGCTCGCCCATGGTAAAAGCTACCAAACCGTGAGGCGTTGGGCAAAAGAAAAGAACGAGATACTCACGTCTATGGCCTCGCTGAGGATTATAATGAAATACGTTTCTGCGGATTTCGAAAGCACACACGATTTTTTTCAACATAAATACTAAACGATATGGAATTAAACAGATTCAACCGTGAAAACACGGTAACAAGAATTTACACCCCCAAAGTAAGGATATACTCAAAGGGGATCATTTCCCTGAATCAGGCATTTGTTATTGAAACAAAATTCAAAGCCGGTGACACCATTGAGATAGTGCAGGACACAAAAAACCCAAAGGACTGGTATCTCACCAAAAATTCAAAACCAAACGGTTTTCCTTTACGAAAGAATGCTACCGACAGCGGTTTAAACATGAGTTCAAGGGGCGTATGTTCTAAAATAATGAAATCGTTGGATAAGGAAGGAGATCATTCTATTGCCTGCCTTATTTCGACTAACCCTATCAATGTTGAGGGCGAGGATTTTTATGCCATCATCACCAAAAGCATTTATCAATAACAACCAAATACCACGAAAATGAAAATTACAAAAGTCATTAAGGAAGCTAAGCAGCTTTGCGAAAAATACGGCTTAAAACCAATCTCAATTTACATTCAGGTTCATTCGCATTTTGATGAAGGTGTTAAAAACCCGATAACAACAGGTATGACCGTATTTTATAAAAAAGAAAATGAAGTGACAAATTTTAGCGTAAGTGTTTACGGTAATAATTCTGCAACAAAAGAACAGATTTTTATAGAGCTTGAAATAATGCTGATGTCGAAAATGCCGATACCAAAAGAGTTACAAACTGAAATAGAGTATTAAAAATGGAAAAGGATTCCAAAGTGGATATTATTTTTCAGGTGATCGAAACAGGGGTAAACAACGGTATCCCCTTCGAGCTTATCAGCAAAGTAGCTGGTGAAGCTTTCGGTTACACGGTTTTTGCCGATACATTTGAGGCTACACTCTCCAAGGGAAATTTTAAACTAATAATCGAAAACCGACAATTATGAAAAAGAAATTAACCGAAATAGATGTTTTGCTCGACAACATAGGCAAAACAAAAGAGAACATCAAAATCGTAACAGCCGCAAAGCTTGAGCAAACAGGGTTCTCGTCAGAAAAGAACAGGCGCATGTACATAGACGCATGCCGAAGGGTTATAATAAAATACATGAAACGGCTGCAAAAACTCGGCTACTCATTTCAAAAAAACCTCGCGTTATGAGCCGATTGACATTCAACACCAACGGCACGGAAAAATCGCTGCACAAGGTGCAATGCTTTTTCTACACCCCCACCAAGGCCGCTACAATCAGAAAAGCACTTCATTTCACTGCCGAGAACTTCCCCGACATCGAAAAGCTGAGGGAAGAAAACCGTGAGCTTAACAAGAAACTTGAAGCCATTTTACAAACCTTAAAGAAAGGAAAATGATCCACGAAACCTATCTCACGCTCACCAAAGACGAAGTCCGCGAATACCATGCTTTTTTACCGCATAAAAAAATCATGGTCCTTGAGGCTGTCTCCAAAACCCAAACGGCAATGCTTCTCCGAATACAGGAAACCGAAGGCGAAATACCCATAGATGAATTCTACACCGATGAAGAGAGGATCAAAAAGTACAACATCAAACCCGTTACAAAGGAAATTTTTAAGGACAAGTACCAAGATGCCTTGCTACAGGTGGTAAAAACGGCTTTCGATTTTACCGATAAAAGGCATAAGCTATTCAATGAGTTTGAAAAGTACAGGGACAGAAATAGGGTATTCGATAAAACCGTGGCCCAACTCGATGAACTAAACGAAAGGCTCGATAACGGGCGTGATTATCTGATGGGCATAGAACCCAAAAAACTGAAGGTTGCAGACGCATTAGATGCTTTGGGCTTCAGTAGGAACGGCAAAAAGCTTTAAAATGTTAACAAAAAAGAGCGAGCTGCACAGATCGATCTTGAAATATGTTAACAAACCATATCGGGATCCTGATCGATCAGGATCCTAAAACAAATAATTCGTTAACAAAACACTTAAAAAATGGCAATATTATTAGATCGTGACGGAAACGATACGGAATTCCAAGAATGGATGCAAATTCTTAAAAAGAACTTTTATGTCGATACCGAGAATAAAGGGGATGCAAAAGCAATCAGGAAGCTCGTGGAATGGTATGTGAACAAACATACGAAAGATACAAAACGAATGAGCGATGAACTTGAAAGGCTTTGGGTTGTGGAACGTGAACATAAAAGACTAATTGAGAACCTGAAATTATTTAAAAACTTCTTATTCGCAATAAAATGAAAGATGCATATACAAAAAAATGGATTATCGATAACTCACTCGAGATTGTCGAAGAATATGAAAAGGGTATCCTCACGTTAAGGGGTTTGCACTATCAGCTCGTTGGAAGGGGCATGACAAACGATATCCAACATTATAAGCGTGTGGTTTCGGCAATGATCGATGCCCGTTGGTCGGGTGATGTAGATTTTGATACTTTCTCAGACCTTGACCGATCAATAGTAGGAGAAACACCCTATTTGGAAACCGATTTAGACGATAAGATCGATCAAGCAAAGCAACAGTTGAAAGCATGGATGACCTCTTACTATAAAAACAAATGGGAAAATCAGCCAGTTTATCCCGAAGTGTTTATAGAGAAAAAAGCCCTACAGGGGGTTTTTGGGGGTGTGTGCCGCGATGAAGAAGTCGCCTTGGGTGCATGCAAGGGTTATCCCTCTTTAACGTTCCTGCACGATTCTTTTTTAAGGTTCAAAGAAGCACAGGACAACGGTAAAACCCCGATTATAATCTATTTTGGCGACTACGATCCTTCAGGGGAGGATATACCGAGAAGTATTCAGGAAAACCTTTTCAGGTTCGGTGTCGATGTAGAGATAAGGAGAATCGCACTCATGGAGTTTCAGGTTATCGATTGGAACCTCCCACCCGCACCAACCAAACAATCCGATTCACGTGCCGCTAAATGGAACGGTTTGGGACAGGTTGAACTCGATGCCGTCCGTCCGGAGAAGTTAATGAAAATGTGCAAAGATGCAATTGATGAAGTTTTCGACCATGACCTTTTTGAATTGCTGAGAGAAACCGAAACCGATGAAAGGGTAATATTCAGAAGGGAATTGAAAAGCTTTGTAAACGATGAACTTGTTTCATAGTACAGTTATAATCTACTAAACCAACCGTATATGTCAACATTATATCCATGCCCTTACAACAGGGCTGCAAAATGCAATATGGAGAAACCCTGTTTGGGTTGTGAGGATTTCAAACCCAAAAGGATGGTTTTGATATACATTAAAAAACACATCACCACCGATGTTTCTACCAATTCCTTTATACCCATGAATCTCCATGTATTATTAAACGTGGTTGACGAAGAACACGCAAAGCTCGAGGTTGATATGCTCAGAAGAGAGAATAGTGTCATCGGTTATAAAAAGTACTCCGCCCCTATTTTATATGACGAGAACATAAAAGAGGTTTGCCGTTACTCACTTTAATTTCTTCTAATACTTATCCTATGCCCATACTTCCGGAAAACAAACACCTATATCCAAAGAATTGGAAAGAGATCTCCGAGCGCATCCGCTTCATACGTGCCGATAACCGTTGCGAGTTTTGCGGGGTGGAAAACTATTCGGTTGGTTATCACGAAGAGAATTTATTCTATGTAATGGCAAAACCCCCATACAATCACCCTGAAGGATTAAGAGATTATAAAGCGGCATTGGAAATCAAGGAACTCTTCAACGAATGGCAAGAACCGAAATGCATCGTAATCGTATTGACCACAGCCCATCTTGACCACAACCCGGAGAACAATGAGGAGGAGAATCTTAAAGCCCTTTGTCAGCGATGCCACAACCGGCACGACACGCCGCACAGAATCCAAACACGAAAAGCTACAAAACTGAAAGGACAAACAAAATTGAACTTTTAAGAATGAAAAAGGACGAACCCAACGAAAAAATTCAGAGTTATTTCGGTCAGCGTATGTCTGATCTGGGGGTAACAAAAACCAACAATAAAATAGACCTGTTTGTTGAAGACGAAGCAAGCGGTCAAAAATTCAAAAAAAGCTTCCCTATCTTTACCGAAGATCGTGACGGCAGCATCGACATACTGATCTACACGTTGAGCCGTGATATATTCGAATACGATCATCCGGATGCAACCCCTGATAAACCGAACATAAACAACGATCGTACACGGGTGTACAAGATAAAGCGTCTGCACCCGGACAAGGTGACGAACGATCAAAAGTATGTGATCCCGAAAGGTCAAGGCACGCACCCGTTTATTCCTCCTTCGGTTTTGACTAAATACGAAAAGAAAGAAAAGATAAAGACCTTGGCCATGACCGAAGGGGCTTTCAAAGCATGGAAAGGGGCTTTACACGGTGCCGATATTGTCGGCCTGTCATCAATAACGCACTACAAGGATAAAAAAAGCGGGGATCTTCACCCCGACATCATTAAGATTATATTGGCTTGCGAGGTTGAAAATGTTATAGTCCTTTATGACGGCGATTGTCTCAACATGAGTTTAAAGTCGTTGCAGAACGGGGAAGATCTATACATGAGGCCGTCACAGTTTTACAATTCGGCTACCAACATACGCTCACTTTTAAAAGAATACAAAGTAAGCGTGTTTTTTGCCCATGTGTTGAGCGACAGTACCCCCGATATGCCAAAGGGGTTGGATGACCTTTTAATCATCAAGAAAGGGCACGAGAAAGCCGTGATCAACGATCTTAACACACTCAAAACAAACGGCACTTATTTCATCAAGTTAGATTTAACCGATAACCAAAAAAAGCTTGTAAAGTACCTGAATATAGATAAGATAGACAACTTCTACGATTATCACCAAAAACTGATCGGTGAAAAAGAATTTGTTTATTACGGCACACGCTACCGCTACAATACTTATGAGAACAGCATAGAGGTTGTGATGCCTAAAGAGGCGCAACGCTACTACCGTGTAGGGAACGATTATTATGAAATATACCAACGCCCCAACAAATACGGTGATTTGGAAGAGCACAGCGGTGTGAGGCTCAAAAGCACGATAATGGATGATCACGGTAAGCATTTCATAAAATTCATACCCAAGTTCAAGGATTTCGTTAACGTTCCGGACCATGTCAACTATCAACGTGTGATACACAACTGCTATAATTCCTACTCCCCTTTCACGCATAAAAGCGAACCAGGAGATTGTTCACACACCCTCGAATTTATTAAGCACATATTCGAGGAACAATACGAAATGGGTCTGGACTACATGCAACTGCTCTACCAACAGCCTACGCAAAAGCTACCGATTCTTTGTCTGGTGTCGAAAGAAAACAAGACCGGTAAAACCACTTTTGCAAAATATATCCGTCTGCTATTCTCCAACAATGCCACCATCATAGGCAATGCCGAGATAGAGAACCAATTTAACGCACACCTTTCTTCAAAGCTCGTGATCGCGATCGATGAAAGCTTCATCGAAAAAAAACTGATCGTGGAAAAGATTAAAAACATGGCCACAGCCGACACCATGCCCATGCAAAAGAAGGGAAAAGACATTGTCGATATCGACTTTTTCGCAAAGATCATCCTTCTGTCAAACAATGTCGAGAACTTCGTAACTGCCACGGAAGAAGACATCCGCTATTGGGTTCGTGGTATCAAGAAACCCGAAAAGGAAATAACAAACCTTCTTAATAAACTTTTAGAGGAAATACCCGCTTTTTTAGACTTTTTGGATAAACGTACCCTTTCCACAAAAAACGAAACAAGGGCATGGTTCGCCACCGATGATATTCTCACGGATGCTTTCAGACGTGTAGTCGAAGCCGGTAAGCCTTCGGTTGTGAAAACCATAGAACACGAAGTAAAAGAAATGTTTTTAGAGTTCGGTATAGAGGAGGTAATGCTTACTTTAAAAGACATCAAAGATATGTTTTTCAAAACAAACGCACGGATAGAAAGCGAATATATAAGCCGAAGCATAGAACACCACATGCCCAGGGTGAAGAAATATAAAAACGAAAAAGGACTAGAATGCCCCAAGCATTACAAAATACCATATTGGACGGAAAAACCGGACGGTACCGGTAAATCGGAATTTGAAATTGCATGGAGGGTATGCAACGGAAGGGCTTACATATTCAGAAGCGAAGATTTCCTTACAGAAAAACAAAGAAAAGAATTATCGGAACGGCAACTCCCCACGGAAGAACTGCCCTTTTAAATAATGTTAACAAAAAACTGGATGCAGCAGCTGAAGCTTTGGAATTTTGTTAACAAACAAATAGAGGATCCCGACTGATCAGGATCCGGAAACATAAAAAATGTTAACAAACATACCATGAAAGAAACATATAATGAAGACCTTTTTGAAGTCCCGACCCTCGAGTTCGAGGACAAATACCTGCAAAAGGTATACAACATGCTCGATACGATCAAACCAAACAAGTGGTATCCCATCACAAGCAAAGAACAAGAGGAAGCGATCAAGACTCTGATAGATTGCAAGCTTGCACGGGATTTCTCTTTTTCGGAAGATTTTAAGTTTGTGAAGAGGTTTGAATAATTAACACAAAAAAATGGCAAAGAAAAACGAAATCAAAAACAGCACTGAAACATTATTAGAGACCGGCATTTCTTATACAATTGGTAAATTTCAGGTTCTGCTAAATGAAACAACCGGCGATTTACGTGTAATTGTTCACACAAATGAAAGCCTAAAGATTCAACCTAAGTCTGATAATAGTATCGTTATTCATGCTTGCCGCTAACACTTTATATTAAAAAAATGAGTTGGAAACAAGATTTAATAAATGCACAGGTTTCCGTTAACAGATCTGTTTGGGCAATAAACACTGATCTTAGCGGTAAAACCGGCGAACATTGCACCTTTAAAAACGATAAAGAAAGGCACGATTACATCATCCGTGAAACCGAAAGCGCAACCAAGGATTTGGAAACGGCACTAAAAAAGATTTATAAAATCAAGGAAACGGAATACCAACATGAAAAAAATACCTCATTAATCAACAATGAATAAAAAAATGTCGTATGTTTGTGGTGCAAGACAATTTTAACTTATGGAGACGACTCCGCAACACAGACAGAAAAGAAATAACGGGAAGGCATATCGGTGTAAGTCCGTAGTCTTTTTTGTGCTCCGCATGAAATTGTCTTGCAGTGACCTTCCCTCTTTTTTTAATTTAAATTATGTTTTATGCAAGACAAAACAGACGAAACAACCGGAACATGCACGGCATGCTTCCAAAGCGAGTGGAACGAAACCGCTGAAATTTTAGAAGAACTTTTTATGTGGCAAAATGCCAAAGGTATAAGGAAAGACCTTTGGGAGATAACACGTGACGCGCTGACCGGTTCCGGGGGACGGTATTCCGATCCCGACGAACGTTCAAACACCATGATGCTTTATGAGCAGCTATCATGGTTTTTGATCAAGTTAGATAAACTCTATAAAAGAGTGCAGAAGAAAAATGAGTTTTTAGAAAAGTTTGAAAACATTAAAACAGA
>Ga0209318_1000848_pt1 | contig 24465 bp, 23 predicted proteins | sample RifGroE1_FD_183999 | JGI IMG/M metagenome (GOLD analysis project Ga0209318, IMG submission 183999) | Groundwater microbial communities from Rifle, Colorado, USA - Groundwater E1 (SPAdes) (version 2) | ecosystem: Environmental > Aquatic > Deep subsurface > Groundwater | place: Rifle, Colorado...
AACACCAAAATACGATTTGCCGTCAGTTGATAGTTGAAGCAAATTATTGCCATCACTATTTACTAAATAAAGATCATTGGTTTTTAAGTTTGAGTCATTAACCTGATAAATTATTTTTTTGAAATCTGAAGAAAGATCAAAATTCACTAGTGTCTTAGGAGAAGCCAGATCAGTAATAGGAATGATACTTTGAGGCTTAGCATATAAAATATAACTTAGATTTGTTGTTAAATTAGCGTCTTGGAGAGAAAGAATTAAGCGATCTCGAGTAGCTTCCATCCTGGTAATTTTATCAGGGCTTACAAAGACATTTTGATTTATTGCTTTTAAATCCATTAGGCTAACCAAGCTGCCGGTTGTATCTTCTGCGGCGTAATAAATTTTTTGTTCAGAACCTGACCAGCAAATGGCAGATATTTTGCTTTTTATGGTTTGTTTGGTTAAATTTTCAATACTGTTTTGCTCTATATCCCACAGAAAAATATCATCAACGCCTGAATTAGCTGACAGTTTAGCGATAAAAACCATAAAACGTTCAGTATTTGACATCTTTGGGCTTCTAAAATTCGTGTAATTTTCGAAGCCAGGGATTTCTTTGGCGAATATCTTTTCTGAGTGGTTGTCAGCTAAATCGACCTTCCAAATTTCGGACGCATTCTGGGGGTTAATGCTACTATAAACAATGAATTCATTCTTTTGATCAAAATTAATCGTTTGGACTTCACCAGTAGATTGCAATCTTAAAGTGCCAATTTGGTTGGTGGATTTATTCAGATTGTCAGAGTTTAACAAATAAAGATTATTCTCAATTGTATAAAAAATAGTTTTATTCTTGTTAAAACTAATTGTTTGAGTCTCGCCGCTAATAGCGCTGGTATTACGAAAATATTTATTATAAGCCCACCAGCTGACTGAGACGAAAATTACTAAATATAAGATAACAAAAAGTATGGTTGTCTTTTTCATACTTTTTCCTTCATATACGGGAGAGAAATAATAAACTCTGAACCAACATTCTCTTTAGAATTCACTAAAATATCTCCATTCATTTTTCTTACGATTTCTCGAGCAATCCACAGTCCCAAACCAGTACCAGCAATATCGACAGTTTTTTCATTTTTAATTCTATAAAACTTTGTAAATAGGCCTTTTCGATCTTCCTCGTTCATGCCGATACCTGTATCTTTTACTATAACGCGCAGCTGGCCATTTTCCATCTTATAGAGAACCGTGACACTGCCTTTTTGAGTATACTTAACTGCGTTTCCGATCAAGTTATCGACAACTTGTTGAATTCTATCCGGATCAATAAAGGTCATCGGCATACGTTCCAACTTTTCTTGACTTAGTTTTAATCCCTTTGTGATAGCTTGATCCAGTGACATTTTGATGGATTGCTCAACTACCTTGCTAATATCGTACGGTTGCATATCGAACTGCATTCTTCCCTGCTCCAAACGCGAGACATCTAAAGTTTCACTCAAAAGCAAATCAAGTCGTTGAATATTAGTATTAATTTTTAGTAAATGATCTCTGGTTTTATCATCGAATTTTCCAACTAGCCCTTCCATCATCATGGAAATATACCCTTTAATTGCTGCCATAGGAGTTTTCATTTCATGAGTAGCGATGGAAATGAAATCGTCTTTCATTTTATCGACTTCATTTAATTTTTTAAACAAAACTGCAAATTCAAAGAATCGTGCAAAGTTTATGAGAAGCAACAGAACAAGAAAAACTGTTACAACCAAGAAAACCAAGGTTGTACTGTAATTTTTACGGTTTAGAGTATCAATATCTGATAAAGAGATTTTTACATTAACGAGAGCAGTTTTTTGAGCGCTTAGGCTATTTTTAATCGGCGCACTCACCGTTAAAAATCGCTCATTAGTTGTTTTTGAAGTATCTTGGATTATATTTATAGACGGTTTGTCTTGAGCAAAGGCTTTAATATATTCTTCGGATGTGAAAGTTAAACCCAAGTTCTGCTGATTTGTAGAGGCTAAAACCGCAAATCCATCACTTTTAGTATTTAAAATTGTTATCTCTTTTATTTCATCATTTTCTTTGGCTATGTTATCGATCTGGTTTTGAATATATGCTGGTGGTTGTTTAATGACATCGATAGAATTAACTAAAACTGCTTCAGTTAGAAGTGCTTTTTTTTCTTGCTCTGCTTCTTGAGTTGCGTTACTCGATCTTATCTGCCAAAGCGTATTTGCGACTATCAAAATAGGAATCAGTATAATTAATATAACTGAATAGATGAACTGCGAATTTTCCTTGAGAAAATTGATAAATTTATTCACGTCTTCCTACAAAAAGAGAGGCAAAATAATTGCCTGCTTAATACCTAAAATTGAACGATTTACGAGCATTTCCCTCCTTAAGATCTGTAATCGTATCTATTTATATTGTAGCCTAATTTTTTTATTTATTAAAGATGGAATCTATTTTTAACAGAGAAAATGCTTTTTTTGTAATAGAAAAATCCTCTTTGTATTTGAGACTATCTAACAATTCAGTTGGCTTAAGCCATTGAGCATCACCGACTTCTTCTAGTTGAGGTATGAGTTCTGCCTCAGCGGGTGCCTCTAATAGATAGAAATAAACAAACTTATGGATCTTATCCCCTTTAAATACAAACCAATAATCAATTTTTTCTAGTAAGTTTTCGATTTGTAAATTAGGGATACCAATTTCTTCCCCGACCTCTCTTATGGCAGCTTCTTCCGGTTTCTCGCCTTTCTCAATATGACCTTTTGGAAAAGTCCATTGCTTGTCATGATTTAGGATTACAGCAAAATAAATATCGTCCCCTTGTTTTTTGTAGACGATACCACCAGCAGAGAATTCTAATTTCATAATTTTATTTTAGAGGTTGTAAACCTATTAAAATTCAAGAAAAACCTTGCACTTGTTGCAAGGTAGATCAAGAAAGTTTAAATGAAGCGATTACAGTGTTGTAAACAGCTTTTCCATCGTTGTAAACGCCGGCGTCGGCTGAATATATGATGGAAATAATGTTTTCACCTTGTTTAATAAAAGTTGTCAGAGTTTTGTTTTCACCAGCTGTTTCTTGTTGATAAGCGTCTTGTCCTGAAATTGTCAGCTTTGTCAAAGTAGCCGTATTTTGAGAAATAGTGTTTTGTGCTTCAATCCATGTTTTTAAATCTTGGCTATTGGCGCTTTGGGCAGAAACCTCAATTTTTTCTTCAGTATTGGTTTTACTTTGTGGGGCAAAATTAGTGAAAGTGGCGGTTGCAGCCGTTGAGTCATCGGTATTTTGGCTATACCAATTGTCAGGATATTTAACTGAGTAAAGATAAGTAGTATTGTCGTAAATTGGCCAAACTGAAACATCGCCCGGTGTGGCACTGGTTGATTGGGGTTGGGTGTTATCTGTTGTAGTCGTGGCATTACTTGAGTCGGCTGAAGTTTTGATTAAGCTGGCTAATTTTGGCGAATATTTATAGCCAAAAAATCCACCAGCAAAACCAATGGCGACAAAGGCTACAGCTAAGATGGCGGTAGTGGCGACAGCGACGCCTGTTCCAGAGGTTTTTTTTGGCGGAAACATTGTTGATGCGAGATCTGGCTCCTTGTTAAATACTGGTGCCGTTGGCGCTGGTTTGCTCGTATCCACTGGCTGTGTCAATGTTACTTCCGGTTTTGGTGGTACTTGTGTTGGTGCCGGCGTTTCAGGAATTGATTTCGCTTCAAATTTTGGAGCGGCAGTTAAATCATTTATTTGAGGATTTGAAGATGGCGAAGTAGTAGGTTTTTCTATTGGATTACTTGGGCTTAGCGGTGGGTCGAAAGTTGAATTACTTTGATTATCGTTTGGGTCTGCAGCTGGTGTATTGTTTTGATCACTTGAATTATTCGTACTGTCTTCATGTGGGACAAAAATAGGTTTATCTTGGTTCAAAATGTCTCCTTTAAATTTCTAATCAGAAAATTTGTCTGAATTATCTTCTCTACCAGTATATTATCTCTTGACAATTGGTGCAAGGGCGTGTTATTATACTTTTGCAGTCTTTTCTGTCCCATGCCTCCTCACGTCAAACCCCGTCCATGCTTTTGAGAACGGTCCCTCTCAAAACAATATATGGACGGGGTTCTTTTTTTACATCAGTCTTTTGTTTCTTCCGTCTGGAATATTTTGAATTCTATCTTTAATTTTGACTAACGAGCTACGAAAAATTGTGAACTCGCCAAAATGATCATTAATTTTGTCAGTAGCGTTCAGCGCTTTTTCTTCTTTTTGTTTGTCTAAAAATAAAACCTGATTAACTTGTCTAGCATTTTTAAGATTGCTTACCGAAACGCCAATTAAGCGGATTGGACGTTTAGACGGATTGCTTTCGAGTATCTTTAAAGCAGCTTGATAAATATCATATCCGTTTTGAAGATAAGCGCCGGAAGCTTGTTTACCAAAACCTGTAAAATCAAAAAATCTCAAATACACATGAATGGTTTTGCCAAAAACTCCGGCTTTACGCATCCGGCGACCGACTTTTTCAGAAAGTTTCAGCAAGACTTTTTTAGCTTCATTAATATCACTGATATCTTTGGGTAGCGTATAAGAATGGCCAAAAGACTTTTCGGCAGGAAAATCACGGTAAGATATGATCGGCGAAGAATCAATCCCCTGTCCCATTTGTTTAAGATGCTTTCCTGAATGAGGTCCAAAGAGTTGGATTAAATTTTCTAAAGAGTAAGCGCCTAATTCCCCTACCATTTTAATGCCGAGACTATTAAGTCTTAATTGTAGGCGCGAACCAATCCCGCAGAGTTCTTCAATTGGTGTTTTGTCTAATATATCTTTGACATGGTGTCTTTTGATTATGGTTAAACCATCTGGCTTTTGCATCTCGGAAGCCAGCTTGGCGAGCAGTTTGTTTTCAGCAAGTCCCACTGAACATTTCAAGTATTCGCCAATTTCATTTCTAATCCGGAATTTTATTTCTTGGGCTAAAACAGCGGCTTCGGTATAAGTCTTGATATGGCTTAAATCGGCAAAGGCTTCATCAATCGAAAAAATTTCGATAGTTGGTGAATATTCTTCGAGTATGGCAAAAACTTTTCGGCTGATAAATTGATATTTTTCGAAATCAGGGGGAACTAAGATAATGTCCGGACACAGCGCTTTTGCCTCCCAGGCACTAGTGCTGCTTTTAACGCCAAACTTCTTTGCTTCGATAGAAGCGGCCGCGCAAACTGTTCGTTCGTTTTTGCCTTTGCCGGCAATGCAGATAGGTTTACCGCGTAAAAACGGGTCGCATTGCTGCTCCACGGTGGCAAAATATGAGTTCATATCTAAGTGCATAACCATGTTTTGTTTAGTCCTCTACCAAAAACCACTTTAATGTTTCTGGCTCGAAACGTAGTTGATAAGTATTGGCTTCGTCGGAAACATGGAAAATAAAAATCGTTCGGTCGCCTTCGCGGAAATGATGAACGAAGTTTTGACGAGTTATTTTATAAGACCGCCCCGCTCGACTAAAAGCGGCTATTTCGATTTTATCTAGATTAAATTTGGCTAAAACTTTTATTTGTTCCATAATTAAATATTAGCCGAACAAAAAGCGAAAAGCAATAATTTTAATAAATAAAAAGGGCCACCTGTTAGGGTGGCTCTAGAATTGATAAGGGAATAATTCGGCTAAAATAGCCTTGGCGGCTGCATTTTTAGCCAATATTTTACGATTTCCAGTTCCAGTATTTCTAAACCTCTTTCCATTGGGCTGAAACTCGATGTGGCATGTAAAGTGTGGGGAGTCTTTTGTCGGTAGCTTGATCTCGTACACCGGTAGCTTAGCTTGGAGGTTTCCTGATAGTTTGTTCAAAGCATCGATGTAATTTTCTTCCTCTATTTCCAAGAAGGATGGGTTAATCATGAAAAATATAACGTCATTTAACTTGTGCAATAAGTCTGCAGCAGCTTTTTGCTGCGATAGTTCATATGAACTATCTTCTTGCACTTCAGAAAAAAATGCATGGTCATTGATGTCTAATCTAGCCTGAAAATAGAAATTTTGACAGCTCTTTTTTAGAAGCTGGTATTGAATCGGCCAGCCGTGATCAAGACAAATAGCTTCTAATCGTCCTTTCGGATCACCGAAGAATGTTTCAGGATCATTAGAGATGTAATCAGTTTCTATTTTGCCGGCACCAGATACTAGATAGAGAAGATGGTAACAAGCCAGGTTAATGGCTTCTGCCAAATCGTCATTAACGCCAGACGCCTGGTAGCTCATGTCTTTATAAGTGGTATGAGCTGTTATGACTATCTTACCCGCTTTATTGGTTTGGTATTGGAAATAAAGATTCGGGTTACACTCGGCTAGAATCCGTTTGGATAGATCTTTTGTCTTCTTGATCTCTTTAAGCAAAATCAACTTATACCGCCTGAGAATCGGTGGTTCGGATAAAAGAATGTTAGCAAGGCAGATTGGGTTGCCCCACGAATGGATATTAGTATGGGATTCGGGCAATACGTTGCAAAGCTTTATCGCTAAGTCGGTGGTTTTAGACCTTAAGATTGTGGCTTCGCCCGCAGATTCTTCCGCTATACAATGGAAAATTTGCCTTCTTGCATCAATACGGGTCTGATCTATCTTATTAATGCGTTCGGCAATCTTCTCCAATTCTTCTTTTGAATAAGGTGACAAATCACCTTTGATCGTCGCCATTAAGATTCGTTGGTTCACAATATCAGCATATTTTCTAAGTGGAGAATTGATATGGATGTAGGCCGGAAGATTAAGGGCGAAATGGCCTTTTGGCTCAGTACTGTAGACGGCAATGCCTAATCTGCTGTCGGTCCAGTTTGGTCTGGCAAGTTGTTCGGCGCAATCTGCGCTTAAAACCATCTTTTGCAGCGCCCTGATTATCAGTTTTCGATCCGTCTCTCCAGATATAACTTCTTGATTCCGATAAAGGGCTGGGATCTTCTTTGCTGCCAAGAACTGAGCCACTAGTTGGTTAACGACGACCCTGATTTCACAGATGATCAATTTTGAAGGACTTTCAACTTCATCCGGCGAAATTTTTACCAATAAACCGTCTTCCGTTGTCGTCCAGCCTGACTGATCACTGATTGTGATTGCGCCGAGTGCTTTGCGGTACTTCAATAGAGATTTGGCAAGCTTAAAACATTCTCTTAATGTTCCTTCATACGGATCTTCATGATGGCTGGAGCTAAGAATCGAGTTTACTTCATCATAAGTAAATTTGCGTCTGATTTCGACTTCACTATGATGGATTTTTGCTTTACCCAGCTTACCTTTTTTATCGATAAAAACATCGACAACAATGGCAGAACGTATCATTCCTTCTGTCATACTTAACTTCTCACTAACAGTGGTCGGCAACATGTGCTTGTGAAACTCTCGGGACGAGGAATAATGAGATCGAATTAAGCTTTCGGCTTTCTGATCGTTGACAGAGCCTTTAATGATTTCCTCGGTGGTATCTGTTATGGCGACTCTTAATGTCCATCCGTTTGCTATCCGTTCAACGTTAATGGCGTCATCTAAAATACGGCTTTCACGTTTATCTATTGTAAAAACAGATATTTTACAAGCCCCCATATTTATACCTCGCTTTCTGACTGAAATTGTGAAGGAGCGGTTGTCTATTGATGCTATCTTAAACATTATAAAAAGAGAAGTAAACATAAAAACGACCAAAACTATTGACAAATGCTGAGTTTTGTGCTAATATAGATCTTGTCAGCAAAATGACTGAACCTGATTGCACCTTAAAAAGTGCGTTGAACAGGTTCAGTCAACTGAACGCTGACATGTTGAACTTACCCCCGTCTCTTTAAGAGGCGGGATTTTTCATATCTAGAGGCTCTAATATATTATTCTAAGATCTCAACCTGGGCATTACCGTTCACTAACCGTCTAAAAAGCTCCGGGTCGCCTCCTCCGGGAATTTCGCCGTAGTGCATTGGAATTACTACTTTTGGCTTGAACTCTTTAACCATATCAGCTGCTTCAGCTTCATTCATGGTGTATTTGCCGTCGATTGGCATTAAAGCCACATCGATATTTAAAAGCATTTTCATCTCGTCGGTCGGCCCGCTATCACCCGCATGGAAAATGCGTTTTTTGTCGACTTCTAAAATAAAGGCTAAAAAATCCTTTTGTTTTGGATGGTGCATATTGTGCATCGGTATGGTATAGACGCTGATTTTGCCGTCGCCAAACGATTCTTCTGGTAGTAGTGAATGAACATTGCCGGTGAATTTATCGGCCATAATCTCTGGCACAATAAAAACGGTTTGCGGTGTTTTTAATAACTCGATTGAATTAGGGTCGAAATGATCAAAATGATCATGAGTGATTAAAATATAGTCGGCTGGTTCATCTTTAACCTGATACGGATCAATATAAATAACCAGATCATCGTATTTAATCCTAAATGACGCGTGGTTAATGTGAGTTATTTCGACATTATCGAATATAAATGTTTTATTTTCCATATTTAAATCTTACAATTTTAGATCTAAAAATTATTTGTGAAAAAGAACAAATTACTGATTACCAATTAATATCAATAAATCATAGTCTGCGCTTAGTGAACCGGATTCTTGGATCTGGGCAGTAAGAATAGTACTTAGTGTGGCCAAAGCTTTCTTAGCCATGGCTATATCGCCTTTTTTATAGTAAATGATTGTTTTGTCTGTAGTGATCAAGGCTTTTTCGGTTGAATTAATCTCATAACCGTTTTTTAGGAGCGTGTCTTTCACTAAGACTAGATTACTGGCCGTAGTGCCGCCATCCTGAAGCTTGACACTAATAATTTTATTTTGGGACTCTGTCGAAAGAGTGGATTGACCCTGGTTATTAAACAATTCAAAACTCGAGTCTTTTTGAGTTGTTTGCTTGGTTGCATTAGTACCACTTGAAGTAATATTAAAATTGTTGAGTTTAGCAAATGAAAATAGAACAAAAATAAAAAAAAGACCAAAAACAAACACAAAAAAAGTATGCAAGGATTTCTTTTCCTTTTTACCCTTGTCTTTGTGAATTGCCCTATGGTGGTAGGTCCGCGGCTCGTTGCTAGGCATGGGCGGTAATATGTCGAAGGCACGTTTAGACATTCTCTTCCTTTGCTCTTATTATATGATAAAGGGCTTGCTTTGCAACAGCTCAAGGTTGACAAATTTTGCTTTTCAGGTTAAATTAATTAAATCAGGGGAGCACATTGGAAAAAGGAGGCAGTGATGATTAGAAAATATGTCACTCCAATAATTACCGCGGCCGGCTACGGTCAGATTCCTGTAAATTCTGGCATATCGAAGTTATTGGCAGAAATAAGAGAAGCTGAGCCAATGATCGAGGTTCTGATGAACGCAGTTTATGGTGCGGGAATGCATGAAGCAGTTGTAGTGCTTAATCCTCTCTTTGCTAGCCAGATAATGCCGTTTCTGCCATCTGACGCAACAGTGGTGATTCAAGAACGGCGGCTTGGGACGGCACCGGCAGTTTTACAGGCACTGGAGTATGTTAATACTGAACATGTGATGGTGCTCTTCGGTGACATGGCATTGTGGCGATCGTCAACACTCAAAGAGTTCGCCAAACATCATCTTGACTCTGGTAAGAACATGTCCATGATGAGTATATGTGCTGAAAAATGGGACGAACACAGTACTCGTCGATACGGCCGAATTGCCAAAGATGCCGCCGGCAATATCCTTGGTATCTTCGAACCCGAAGATCCTCTACCCGAGGCTGCAGTAATCCGCGATGTTAACCCATCGATGTTTATCTTCCGTCGGGAAATGCTAGCGCAGGCAATCCAGAGCATTACCCATGTCACGTCTAAGAGAGAGAAAACCATAAACTCAGCTCTCTATCACTTTATGGAAAACGGCGGTGTTTCGGAATTTCGTCTTCAAGATCCTGAGGAAGCGCTGGGAATCAACGACGAAGAACAGCTGCGCAATGCGCAAAAGGTCTATCGTATTAGAACACTCTCAAATGAATAGGGCTCGCTAAGCGGGCCTTTTTAATATCAATCAATCCGGTGTTCTTGGGAATACAGAACACCTCAATCAATCCGGTGTTCTTCAAAATCTATCTTTTTTCTGTAGATGAGATCGGCGATATTTCTTTGTTTGTCGCTCATTTTAGAATTAGCTGTTTTGAACTCAATAAAAATGACTTTATCCTCTTCAAATTGCACACCGTCAATTGGCGAACCTAGAAAACGAAAGTTACATGGATCATATGGGTAGTCTTTTAAAAATGGCATAAACTGTTCGGTCATTTTCCCGTAGCGGGACGAGAGAGATTGCTTGCGAAAAGCGAGATCGTTGTAGCGGTTTTTGTTCGTCCGCCAAAGGACAATAAAGAAAATATTAAAGATGAGCAAGATTAAAATGACTTGAATTTTCGTTTCCACATTCCTCCTTTTTATAAGTATCTAAAACCATCGGATCGCAGCAATCTTCGACGATTAAAGCCACATCGGGTAAATTCATACCTCCGGTCCAAATTAAGTTAGAGACTGTTTCTAAGAGCATCTTCCCTCCTTTAGGAAATTAGCTAAACTTTCTAATGACCCCTTTTACCCGACCTTGGATAGTAACTTTATTAGTTCTAATTGGGTTGTAATTTGAATTGGCTGGTTGCAAACGAATACAATCTTTTTCGCGGTAAAATCTTTTTAGCGTGGCCATTTCGTTTTCGATTAAGGCGACGACTATTTCGCCATCATGAGGGCTGTTAGTTTGTTCAATGACAATATAATCGCCGTCAAAAATACCATCGTCAATCATTGAGTCCCCTCTTACTTTCAGAGCAAAAACGTTTTTACCCATCATATCTTTAGGGATATCAATCGTCTCGTTGGTACGAATTGCTTCGATCGGCATGCCGGCAGCAATGGCGCCGAGCAACGGAATGGTGAATGTTCGCTCGTCGAAACGCGGTGTCAGTTGCAAGGATCGGGCTTCGTTAAAGTCCTTTTTGAGATAATCCTTTTCCTTCAAATTCTCGATGTGATCTGACACCGTGGCGACGGAAGAAAGATTGAAAAATTCCGCAATCTCACGATAGGAGGGGGCGTAATCGTGAGATGCGATATATTGTTCGATAAAGTCATAGATTTCTTTTTGGCGTTTTGTTAGTGGTTCCATAATTTCTCCTTGAAATTTCCGCGAAAAGTATTCTTTTCTATTGGTCTCCTTTTCGCTTTTTGTTTGTATATATTTACTCTAAGCGAACAAAAAACGAATGTCAATTGTGGATAACTTACATTAGATATATTGACTTTATGGGTGAAAAGTAATACTATACAGCCGAATGTTGATAAGAAAGAGGGTGCGCTGTGAATCAGAGTCAGTTTACGAAAATCAGGCAAGGTATTGGTATTTCTACAAGAGGAATGACCGCCGAACAGAGAGAGCTGATCGACTCAGTGTGCAAATGGGCAATATCATCTAACGCGTCTGAGGAGGATGTGCGCCAAGAGCTTCTGGATACTGTTTCGATAGAACAGCCGCCCTCCATTGGTAACACATCCGGTAATGCTGCCGTGGTAGTTAAGATGAGATATGACGGCTATGCAGAATGACATCAAGCCCGTGGTTACGATCTGAAATGATATCAAAGATCATATGACCGCGGGCTCTTTGCTATTTATATAAGTAATTTTCATAAATAATTATCTTACAACCATATTCCACCTCGTAGGTGGAATATGGTATAGTGATATTATGCAGTACAGAAAAGAACCATTGGTGTCAGGCTCGGTATATCATGTTTATAGTCGGAGCATCGCCAAATATGTCATTTTTAACAATGCTCAAGATTTTAATCGGTTAATCAACATCTTGGATCTATATCGCTTTAATAATTTTAATTTTAAATATTCGAGATTTTTAAACTTAGATAAAAAATTACAAGCCGCAATAATTAATGAGATGAAGAAGTCTGGTCAAGTAGACGTGCAGATAATTGCCTATTGTCTTATGCCAACTCATATTCATTTAATTTTGAAGCAAATTACCGACAAAGGAATCTCGAATTTTATGGCGAAAACACTTAATTGCTATACTCGTTATCACAATATTAAATTTAAGAGAACCGGGCCCTTATGGGCAGGTAGGTTTAAAAGCGTTCTAGTTAAATCAGATGAGCAGCTTCTGCATTTAAGTCGTTATATTCATCTCAATCCAACATCAGCTGGTTTGGTTAAAAAACCTCAAGATTGGGACTTTTCGTCCTATCAAGAATATTTAGGGCAATCAAACCTTCAATTATGTTCTTTTGATGGGTTGTTTGATTTCACGCCAAAGCAGTATCAAGAATTTGTTAATGATCGAAAATCCTACCAAAAAAATCTATCCATTATTAGAAAAATAATTATCGAAGATTATGCAGGCTGAACCATATTCCACCTACGAGGTGGAATATGGTTAAAGTATTATTTTTTTGATTTAAAAAAGCGCATCGTCGTTTCCGTGCGCTTATATTTTCAGTCGGATGGCTGATTGAGTTGTTTGTATGCGTCAGTGATTGCTTGGCGAAGAGTAGCTCTCTGGTTTTTGAAATACGAGAGTTTGTCGTCGGCCTTTAGGCTTTCGGTTTTAGCCTCGTCAAGATCCGTGGTCCGAAGAAGCGTCTTTAGTCCATCTTCGAAAGCTTCAGCGATCCACGTATAGTTATTGATCTCATATCGAGGATTCGGAGCATTGGGATCAATAAGATAATGCCAAGGCACATGACAGCCAGGATGTGTCTGGGATCTCCAGTCCCCAGCTTTTGTCAGATACAGTTTGCGATAATCATTGGAATCCTCTGCCCATCTGGCACATCCCCAAGTGATCATATCACTTTTTTCTCCGACCAAATCTTCTGCGTGATCTGAAACACAGCGAAGAATTTGGCGCAGTTCGTCTGCGAATTCGTCGGATCCGGATTTAAGCTTGTCTGCCGTATCGCTCTTCGTTCGGCGAATTGCTGTGAGCACTCTAATTTTTGCCTCAAGCAACTTTTTGAGTTTAGCTAGAATTTCATCCATTTTTCCACCTCCTGTAATCAGACATATTATATTAACTGATTTAGAAGTAACTGTCAATGCATACATACATCTATACCAAAAAAAGCTCCGAGTTGCGGAGCTTTTTTTGTATTATATAGAACTTAAATTTTGTCTAATTTCCCTTTTAGAATGCCGATCAATTTGTCCATTTTCACGGTTTCTTGAACGCCGTCGATCATGTCGCGAACGATGGCTGAATTATCCAACACTTCACGCTGGCCAATAATGACTGAAACTTTACTCTTCATTCTTGAAGCCATGCGAAGCTGGCTTTTGAGGCTATCTTTACCCATAATACAGGTTACTTTAATGCCTAATTCTTCAAGTTCATTAAGAAGAGGCAAGCATTTTTTTCGGGCTTTGTCGCCGATTTGAATGATCGAAACCTCAGCGCGTCCGCCTTCCGGCACTTCGACTTCCAGTTCCTTCATTTTCTCAACAAGCCGTTCAATACCGGCACCAAAACCAACGGCTGGTGTATCGCTGCCACCGAACATTTTAATCAAATTATCGTATCGTCCGCCGCCCAAAAGAGTTGACTGGCGAGCAGTGTCGTTGCTATCGTAAAATTCGAAGACGGTTTTGGTATAGTAATCCAAACCGCGGACCAACTTGGAGTTGAGGTTGTAAGGAATCTGCATAATATCCAAGTTTTCCAAAACTGATTTGAAGTGTGTCTTGCATTCGGTGCAAAGCATATCGACTAATTGAGGTGCCCCTTCAACTACCTTTTGGCACTTTTCTTCTTTGCAATCCAAAATTCTTAATGGATTTTCAATAAATCTTTTGTTGCAATCCGTGCATAGGGTTGGTAGGAACTTTTCAAAATAGTCGGTTAATTTCTTTCTCATTTTTGGTCGGCAAGTCGAACAACCAACAGAGTTGATATCGATGGTGATGTTTTGTGCCAAGCCTAATTTCTTTAATATTTGATAACCAAGGTAAATAATCGATGCGTCAATTAAGGGATCAATGTCGCCAAAGACTTCAACGCCGAATTGGTTGAATTGACGGTATCGGCCTGATTGTGGGCGCTCGTAGCGGAAGCAGGAGCCCTCGTAGTATAGTTTGACTGGTTGAGGCCAAATCTTCATACCGTTCTCAATATATGATCGAACAATGGCAGCTGTAAATTCTGGACGGAGAACCATGGTTTTCTTGTCTGTTTCGCTTCCCTCTTCAATTAGTGAAGGATTAATGGCACGGCGAACTTCGAACATTTCTTTGGTGACAATGTCAGAGCTTGAACCTAAACTCTTGGTAAAAACTTCTGCGAACTCGAACATCGGTGTAGTTATTTTGCCGCAACCGAAGCTTTCGCATTTGTCAAAAACAACCTGGCTAACGTACTGCCAGTATTTTTGTTCATCAGGGAGAATGTCTTTTGTGCCACGAGGCTTTTGTAAGTTTTCTGCCATTTAAATTCCTTTACTTCGAGAGATTACTTAATCTAACCCCATTTTAAACCTAAACACAGGTTTAATCAAGGGATTGACTTTTTGTAGTTTTTATGGTATAGTGGTTAGTTTAGAATGAAAATCAGAGACTGAAAAGGAGACCAGATATGCTTCATCGAGATGTTAATCCGATAGTCGTTGAAAGGTTCAGAGGCCTGGTAAACAAGACAATTGCTGCTCGAAATAATGGATCCGAAACTCCATCTGAACTGACCGATATAGTAAGCGGTCTTCGGGAGCAAGATCCGAATGCTAACGAGCTGGTGGGGCTGATTAAGGAAGCGGTTGACAATGACGTTCCTGCCTATGTTGGCGGAGCCACGTGGGCTGCTCTAACACTCTGGCTTTATGAACATTCGGTGTGATTCGAACTAAAAACCCGCGGCGACCATTTGGTCAAAAGCCGCGGGTTTTTGCTAATAATTTTATGAGTTTACCTGTTAATGACTTGACTTTTCAATCATTTCGTGCTATTATAGATGGGTTTACAAGAATGATCATTAATAATTTTACAGGTTTATTATTTGCTCCTTGAGGAGAAATTGTCTATCTATAATTTAGGTAGCCAACTTCCCCTGTAAGGGGTATACTGGGCAGAATGCCCTGCGCTTGATTAGGTAGCCATACCTGATTAAGCATATCTTTCCAGGAGGAAAGCAAAATGGCAAGAAGATCAATCGTTATAGGCAGCGCGGCTGGACATCTGGTATCAGCAGCATATGGGTATCTCGCGAAGGAAGTGGGAGATTTAGATTTTCTTCACTTCTGGTCGCTGGAGAGGATAGAGGTTCAAGCCGACGACAGTCGAGAGAAGAAGTCTGATCATAAAATGGAAGGGGTTATTCTCTTCCGACGGTCAGACAGTAGAGTTTGTAGGCTCAGGGTAGAAATAGTCTACAAGAGTGCAAACGAAGTAAATTATAGGTTCAAATGCGCAGTTACCGATCTGTCAAAGAGCTGATAGATTGGTTTTGTTACAGCGGAGCTGGGGTTCATACCTCGGCTCCAAAGTTCCTTACATGGAAACATTGAGGATTAGAAAATCTAATCACCAATTTCCCCTGTAAGGGGTATACTGGGCAGAATGCCCTGCGCTTGATGAGGTAGCCATACCTGATCAAGTATATCTTTCCAGGAGGAAAGCAAAATGGCAGAGCTGTTAAGTCTGTGGAAATTGTGGCTGTTGATGGTCGTGCTGGTGATTGGTACGACAATCTTCAAACAGCACCAGGTCATCGGGCAGTTTCAAGCAGAGAGCGAGGCAATGATTAAGCTCTCGGAAAGTTACCGAGCCGAATCATTCCGAGTATATAATGTCGAAGCGACAACTACCGATCGAGTTTCTCGGAAAGGCTTGAGCCTTAACGCCATCATGGCGGAAGACTCAACTGAAAAGTCCAAAATGGCCGATCAGGTGAAAAACGACCTTGTCAATAGTGCGAAGTGGCAGGATGAGTACCTGCGTGACAAAGGTACATTTCTGCGCTATCACGCCGCACAAATAAGTCTAGAGCTTGCAGAGAAAGCATTTCGTTCTCTGCAATAAGAATTTCATGGCAAACACATCGAGCCCCTTGGTTTTAAACCGCGGGGCTCTTTGCTTTTTATAGAACTATTTTCCTTTAATCTGAGACTTGATTTTGCCTCGAGCGAGTGAAGTCTTGGCAAATTCCAACCAATCTCTTTTTGGCGAGGCGTTTTTCTTTTTTATAATATCGACAATATCGCCTCTTTTGAGTTCATGGGCTAAATCAACCATTTTTCCATTAACTTTAGCGCCGCCGACATGGTTGCCTAAATCGGTATGAACTGCGTAGGCAAAATCAATTGGCGTCGCACCGATTGGCAGATCTTTTACATCGCCAGTTGGAGTATAAACAAAGATGCGGTCAGAGAAAAAGTCCATGCCTAAATCAGATTCCATCTCTTTGTTGTCGCCGACTGCCTTCTGCCATTTGGCCAGTTCATTGACCCACACTAATTCTTTTTTTGGAGCACGCGAAACTTTACGCAGTAAGTAGTCTATGCCACCTTTTTTTTCGGAATAATGCCAATGAGCGGCAATACCAAATTCGGCTTGTTCGTGCATTTCTTTAGATCTGATCTGAATTTCTACAATTTCGCCGCCTGGTCCGAAAACCGTGGTGTGGATTGAGCGATAACCATTCGGTTTTGGCATGGCAATATAATCTTTAATACGACCAACCAACGGCTTCCAGTTATTATGAATGATGCCGAGAGCTTTGTAGCATTCTTCCACAGAATTCACAATAATTCGAAGCGCAACTAGATCGTAGATATGAGAAAGATCGTTGTCATATCGCTGAAGTTTACGCCACAAGGAATACATATGCTTGGTGCGGCCATGAATTTGGCCCTTAATCCCGTCTTTGTAAAGTTTTGCCAATATTTTCTTTTTAAATTGCAGAATATATCTTTCTTTTTCTACTAATCTGCCTGCCGCTTTTTTCTTTAGCGCGGCGTATTCTTCCGGATAAACATACGGAAAAGCCAAGTCTTCCAACTTTCCTTTTACTTCTCCCATACCTAATCGATAAGCCAAAGGTGCATAAATTGCTAAAGTTTCTTTAGCAATGCGATAGCGTTTTTCCTTGGGAACTCCATCGAGCGTTTGCATGTTATGTAAGCGATCGGCAAGTTTTAAAATAACAACACGGATATCACTGCTCATAGCCACAAACATTTTGCGCAAGGTTTCAATTTGTCGGTCGTATTCAGCCAATTGTTCTTTTTCTTTAACGAACAGCCACTTGGTAGTAATTCGGATTTTACTTAGCTTTGTTACTCCGTCTACCAAATTGGCAATTTCACGACCAAATTCTTTTCTAAGGTCATTTAAAGTTAAATCAGTGTCTTCACATGTATCATGAAGGAGTGCAGCAGCCACAGTTTTGGCATCTAAATGTAAATCGGCAATGGTGCCGGCGGCAGCAATTGCATGTTGGACATAAGGTTCACCAGTATTTCTGACTTGTCCCTCATGGCATTTTTGCGCAAACAAAAAAGCGTGCCGAACCAGCTGTTGATCGGGTTTAGACAGATACGCAATTTTATTTGCTAATTCGTCATAGCCCATATTCAGAGTATATCATAAGTGTCAACTATTTGCAGATACGGGTGTTACTTTTTTCGCTTCCGGCGAAAAAAATGGCAAAATGTATGATGCAATAATGAAAAGTAAGCCAATGAGGGCAACAATCAGGGCGATTTTTTCTACGCCAAAGGTGATATCTTGAAAGATATTATTATAGAGCGGTTTAAGAATTTGTTTTAAACTATCACTGAGGCTAGTTTTATCAATTAGATTGAATCCTAAAGCAATTTTTTGTATGGCAAAAAAGAATCCAAGGGTTGCAACGCCGCTAATCAAAAGAGTTTGGCCAGCCCAACGCAAGATGGCCGGATACCAATGTCTGGCAGCTAGTACTATGGTTAAAAGCATCAGTATTGTCAGTACATATAAAACATATTTTAAAATGATGACAAAATGATAACCTTGCTTGGCTGATGATAAACTGGTGAAAAATTGTTGCTGGGTTTTTCGAGTTGATTCAAGCTGTTGCTGAATCTGCTCTGAATTACTCTGGTCCTCTGTTTGAATTAGTCCGGAGTTTTCTGACACTAATTTTTCCGTTTGGTTTAAGTAGTCGTTGTAAGTAGTGAAACTAATAACATCTGGCACAACCGATTTAAATTCGGCTGGCAGTGTGGCAGTTAGATCACCTTTGAAGGCTGTAATATCAATACTCGGATCAATGGCTGTAGTTCGCCCATTAAAATAAGCATCAAATTGATCTAAATTTTTTGTTATGGTTTGCTCAAGCCAGACGGGCGTCATATCGTTTGAAATTTGAGCAATAATGTCATCATTTTTAGTTGTTTCGGATTTAGGTAGCGCTTGAATTGCGAGCTTGTAAGCATCAGCTTTTTTAAAAAGGTTTTTATAATATGTTGCTGTAGAAAGTTTACCAGTGCCAAGACTAATTATTGAGAGCATGACTAATGGTATGGTTACAAATATCAAAAACACACCTAAGACTTTATTATGCATTTACCCTCCACATTTATTTATTTTAGTATATCAAAAAATATTCACTCATGTTTAGGTTGACAAAATTGTAGTTTTTCTAATTCTTTTGTAATAATGAAAAAGCTACAGGAGGTGATACAGATGAGTACCTTGATATAAGATCGAGTCTGCCTAAAGCAGTAAGCATCATGAAAAGCGAATTGCCGAGCAGATTAGCGATAGTCTGTTTATGACGGAGGTGGAGACAGATGCCGGGGTGGAAGAATCCCAAGAGACGATTCACAGTTGATGAGGACAGGATGGTTGAGGTAGTGATTCGGATTGCTGAGTTATGGCAATTGTATAAGTGTTCGCCGTATTATCAGAAACCGCCAGAAGAAAGGTTTTCATCGCCAAACATAAAATATGGTAGCCGAGAGCATGCTCTTCAGCTTTTTTGTATGGGACAATTAAGTCGAAGTGGTAAAAAAGCAACCGAAGTTATTTCGAAGGTGGCAGATATAATGCAAAATCGGCGCCATCTTCTAAACCCGCATACGAGTCTTAAACGATTTATAGAAGACATGACGCCAATAGTCCCATTCGGCGAGACGCATCCAGAATATATCAAGAACTGGAAAAACAATCTGATTAGGTTGCATACGGATTACGATGGGGATCCTCGAAAAATCTTCTATAATCTAAAACCAGGCGACCCGATGGAGCAAAGGCTTGAGCTGATGGAGAGGTTGTGTGATTTTGACGGAATAGCACATAAGATTGCGCAACTCATTATCATTTGGTTTCAGGCAGTAAGTTGGCGAACTCATAAGGCAGATTGGGAAACAGCCAGTAAGATTCCGGCTGTGCCAGTAGATGTTCATGCCCTAAGAAAGGCATTTGAATTGGGCGTTATCACGTCGTCGGACACTGAATATAAAGATGCAATCGCACTATTGCTCAGTACTGATTATTGCCAAGTTTGTTTGGACCACAACATATCCTGGGTGGATTTTTCCCAAGGCGGGTGGTGGTTAAGTGCTGATATTTGCGCGAAAGCGCCTAAGCATAACTTGCAAAAGAGAGCATTTTATTGTGCTCAAAATTGCGGCATGCGTCCTTACTGCAAGGGCCGAATCAAATATGACGAAGACAGAAGAAGACGAGGTCATATTGGGTTTGACCTATTGGTCCCTCATTGGGAAGGTGAGATTGTTTTCACATCCGATCTCTTTAGCGGCTAAACTAATTTAGCCGCTTTTTTAAAACTAATCTCACCTTTAGTGACAGTGATTTTTATCGGTTCGCTTTGGTCAAATTTATCCGATAAAATATAGTCGCTTAAAGGATTTTCAATTAATTCCGAAATAGCGCGACGAATTGGACGGGCACCAAAGTGCGGATCATAGCCTTTTTCGGCAATAAGACTTACCACTTTGTTATCAAAAGTTATTTCTGTTTTTTCTTCTCTTAATCTTTTCGCTAATCGTTCAAGCTGTAACTTGGCGATCTTCTCAATTTCTTCTTTGCCCAATGGACGAAAAACAATGACCTTATCTAAGCGGTTTAAAAGCTCTGGTCTGAACTCGTGCTTTAATTCTTTGACCACTTCGTCTTTCATTCGTTCGTAATTATCTTTCACTGCCTTCTCGTCTTTTTCTTTGGTTGCAAAACCAATGGCAGCTTGCTCGGTTAGCTTATGCATGCCAATATTTGAAGTCATAATAATAATAGTGTTGCGGAAATTAATCTTTCGGCCTTTGGCGTCAGTTAATTCCCCATCTTCCAAAATCTGCAATAAAATATTGAAAATTTCCGGATGGGCTTTTTCAATTTCATCAAACAAAATAATTGAATATGGTTTTTGACGAACTTGCTCGGTTAGTTTACCCGCTTCTTCATAACCGACATATCCTGGAGGCGCCCCCAATAATCTGGATACATTATGGCGTTCCATAAATTCCGACATATCAATTTTGATAATAGATTCGCGGCTGCCGAAAAGTTCTTCTGAAAGAACTCTGGCTAATTCCGTTTTTCCTACACCAGTTGGACCTAAGAAAATAAAGGAACCGATTGGACGATGCGGATCAGACATACCCGATTTTGATCTTTTGATTGCTAAAGATATTTCTTCAATGGCTTCATCTTGACCAATAATCGACTTTTTCAAAATTTCTTTTAATTTAAGATATTTTTCTTTTTCTTCAGTTTTTAAAGTCTCCACAGGAACATTGGTCCAGAGTGCTAAAACCTTGGCAATGTCTTCACGACCAATTGAAACCGGACCAGTTTCGGTCTTAATTTTTTTATTAACTTCAATCTCATCTTTTAAACGAGTTTCAAGATTGCGTAAATTTGCAGCTTTTTCAAAGTTTTCATTTCGGACTTCCTGCTCTTTTTGCTTTTTTACTTGATCCAATTGTTTTTGTAAGGCATCAGTATCAATAATCGTTTTTCTGCCATAGCGAATCTGCCAGGCGGCAGAAGCTTCATCGATTAAATCAATTGCCTTATCGGGCAAAAATCGATCAAAGATGTATCTTCTGGAAAGATCGACAGCCACTTCAATGGCTTCGTCGGATATCTTTACGCCGTGATGAACTTCATAGTTTTTTTTAATTCCCTTTAAAATTTGAACAGCTTCTTCAGGCGATGGTTCATTGACTGTGATTTTTTGCAATCTGCGTTCCAAAGCCGGGTCCTTTTCGATGAATTTGCGGTACTCTTCATGTGTGGTGGCACCAATCAAGTGAATTTTACCTTTGGCTAAAGATGGTTTCAAAATATTGGCTAAATCCAAAGAACCTTCGGCCGAGCCCGCGCCTACAATGGTATGAATTTCGTCGACAAACAAGAGAGTATCCCCTCTTTTGATAAGTTCGTCTAATACTTTTTTGACTCTTTCTTCAAATTGACCGCGGTACATTGTGCCGGCAATCATTAAAGCCAAATCGAGCATAATAACTCTTTTGCCTTTGAGACTTTCAGGAATGTCATTTTCGGCGATTTTTTGAGCCAAGCCTTCGACAATTGCGGTTTTACCGACACCAGGTTCTCCGACTAAAACTGGATTGTTTTTGGTGCGTCGAGTAAGTATTTGAATTGCTCGTTGAATTTCTTTTTCGCGGCCGATGACCGGATCAAGTTTTTTCTCTTCTGCTTCTTTAGTTAAGTCAGTTGTATAGTATTCTAAACCTTTTGGTTTGCCAGGCATAGGCATTTCTTGCATTGGTGGTAAATCTGGATAGTTCGGCAAATCACCACCACTAAAGTTTGGCGGCAGTTGTTGCTGGGAAATTATCTCGTTGGCGTCTTCCATGTCTTTTAAATCTTCGAAAAAATTTTCAATTTGAGTCCGGATATCTTCTGGATTAATGCCAATTTTATTAATAACCTCAGCCCCGAGCGAATCCGGTTTTTCCGTTATCGCTAAAAGAATGTGTTCCGTATCGATTTTATTATGGCCGAAATTTTGTGCTTCTTTTGCCGCCAATTCGAACACTTCTTTTGCTTCGTCGGTGATTCCGGTACCGTTTTTATCGGCAAAGCGATGTAAAGAAATAACCAGCCGGATTTGGTCCATGCTGATCATATGCTCCTTTAAAATACCGTTTGCCAAAGTATTTGGCGTAACGGCTAAAGCGAGAAGAATATGTTCGCTTCCCAAAGCACTGTCCATGCTTTGGGCAATTTTTTGACTGGAAATTAGGATCTTGCGAGCGTTCGGAGCAAATTTTTTAAATATTTCTTGTGGGTCATAATTATTCATATGTTTTTATATTAGTGAATAATTTCCGCGCCCGTTAGGGCCATAATTATTCATTAATTTTTGTGCTTTCTGGCCACAAATTATTCATTGGTGGCGATTTCGTCTAAATCGCCGGTCTCAGCCATAGGAGTTTCTGTATTAATAGCTGAGTCTTCTGGCAATTCAGCATCTTTTTCTTTTTTATTCTTTTTGGTTTTTTTTGGCTTTGCAATTTTTTCTTTTGGTTCTTCGTCTACTGCTTCTGTTTTTTCTTTTTCTGTAGCTTCGTCAGTTTTTTCAATGTCTAAGCTCCAACCGGTTAATTTGCTGGCGAGTCGAACATTTTGTCCGCCAGTTCCAATGGCTAATGAAAGTTGATCATCTGGAACATAAACAATGGCACGTTGCTCTTCTTTACTGAGCTTAACTTTGTCCACCTTTGCTGGTGAAAGAGCATTAATTATATACTGTTTTTCATCTGCATTCCATAGAATAATATCTATTTTTTCTTCTGGTAGTTCAGCTAAAACTGCTTGGATACGGGTACCGCGCTGACCCACACATGAGCCTACTGGATCCAGTCCTTCTTGGGAAGTAAAAACTGAAACCTTGCTACGGCTGCCGGCTTCTCTGGCAATTCCCTTAATTTCAACTGATCCGGCGGCTATTTCAGGGACTTCATTTTCAAAAAGGCCTTCAACCAAACCTGCGTCTGATCTTGAAACTAAAATTTTTGGACCACGACTGGTTTCTTCAACTGCTTTAACAAAAATTTTAATTCTTTGGCCAGAATAATATTTTTCATTTGAAATTTGTTCTGATGGTGGCATAATACCGTTGATTTTTCCCAAATCGATAATAACGTTGCCACTTTCAATTTGTTGAATCGTGCCGTTGATTAATTGAGCTTCTTTATCTTTAAATTCGGTAAAGAGCATATCTCGTTCTGCTTCGCGAATACGCTGAGTAATAACCTGTTTAGCAGTTTGAGCGGCAATACGTCCGAATTCAGAATGAGTCTCCAATTCGATTTCAACTTGTTCACCAAGCTTGGCTTTTTTATCAATTTTTTTGGCTTCATCTAATGTCTTTTGAGACTCTGGGTCTTCGACTTCTTCCACGACATCAAAAACCTGCCAGAACTTCGCCTCGCCAGTTTCTTCGTCCATTTTTGCCTTAACAATTTGGCTAGGTTCACCATAATCTTTTCTGTAAGCGGCGGCGATCGCGGCTTCGATGGTTTCTAAAATCGTGTCTTTTGAAAGACTTTTTTCGTCACATAATTGATTGATTGCTGCCATAAATGGTGAAATTGCCATTTGGGGACTCCTTTAATTCTCTAATGTAAACTTAACTTTACATTTATTGTATTATATTGATAAATTTTGTCAAATCGCTAGTATCCTTCGGATATAAATCAAGTTTGTATCCTTCGGGTATAAGCGGAGCTTGTATCCTTAGGATATAAAAAAAGGTAAGTTTAATAACTTACCATCTCAATTACAACTATATCGAAAAAACGCGAATATGTCAATGTCAGCCTTGATAATCTTTACAAAAAAATATTTTAATGATAAAATATCGGTGTTTGAAAAATAGGTTCAAGGAAAGCAGGTGAAAAGAAATGAGGAAAGCAAATCGCTGCCTGCAAGACCGCAAAGAGGAAGAACAGAGATTGTTGAGATCTTATGCACAAAACAGAGATCAGAGGACTAGGGACAGGTTGGTTTTGATGCATCAGAGTCTTGTTCGTTTCTTAGCGGGAAAATTCGCGAACCGGGGGGAGCCGTTAGATGATTTGATCCAGGTCGGAATGATAGGATTGATTCACGCAGTCGATAGATATGACTCAGAAAGAGGTACTGTATTTTCAACCTTTGCAACACCTACCATTGTTGGAGAGATCAGACGGCATTTTCGGGATAAAAAATGGAGTTTAAAGGTTCCAAGACGACTGAAGGAGCTGAACTGGGCTTGTAACAAGGTCTCCGAAAATCTTAGCCAGAGTCTGGGAAGGGCGCCGACGGTTGAAGAAGTTTCTGAAGCAGTTGGCGCAAGTGAAGAAGATACTCTAGCTGCAATGGAGATGGGAAACGCCTACGAAACAGTATCGTTGGATACCGCTCTGGGCTCCGATGGTGAATCAACTGCTTTAACGC
>Ga0209318_1000850_pt1 | contig 24436 bp, 28 predicted proteins | sample RifGroE1_FD_183999 | JGI IMG/M metagenome (GOLD analysis project Ga0209318, IMG submission 183999) | Groundwater microbial communities from Rifle, Colorado, USA - Groundwater E1 (SPAdes) (version 2) | ecosystem: Environmental > Aquatic > Deep subsurface > Groundwater | place: Rifle, Colorado...
CTGCGAAGGCGGTAGGGCGGAAGGGATTGTAATAAGATCGGATGACAGAAAAGAAATTGTAAAACTGAGATTTGAGGATTATGAGAGAACTTTAGGGATCAAGAGGAAATAACAAGGAGATATTAAAATGAAATACGCAACAGAACACGATATTATAGCAGTCCTCGAAACTCAATTAATGGCACTCGACGACACCGCAGAAGACATTGAATCAAGAAAACGGAGAATAGAAAACGAACTTCGTATGCAAATTGAAATCAAAGCAGAAGACAAGGCATCTGGACTCTCCAACGAGAAGAAGAGACAGATTGCCTATGAAGAGCTTGCAGATTGCAATGATGAGCTCCAAGGGCTTCTAGTGGAGTTAAGGGACATCCGGAGAGATCAAAAGAGAGTGGGAATTGAACTGAGAAACGAGGGAAGAGCTTTTCAGTTGTTAGTTTCTAAATAATTTATTATTCATTTCTTGTAAAAATAGAACGGAGCCATTAGTATGAACAATATAGAAATATTCCAAAGTCTCGGATTCACATATGAAAAAGGCAAAGTATCAAAAAAACTGTCTGAAAACTGCATCCTCCAAAAAGATGTAAACAGAACAGAATGGAGCGTTGATATCCTCTTGAAAACCGGGGGAGTAAACACAATCCCGGCAGACAGTGTAAAAGACGCAGAAATCGCAGAACTAATCAAAAAAGAAATCAAAGCCGTGGACGATGCACTTAATCCTCGCATGGCAGACATAGAAGTGGTAGAAGCTGAATTAGTTACATTGCCGGTTCCATCGGGCTTAGGTGGAATCGTAAGGCCAGCTGTGAGCGCGAGCGAAGCTTTAGCGGCATGGCGTGAATTCCAAAACCTGAAAAACTGCATCCTGTCAAAGTCTGATCTACAGAAGATCGGAGACAAGGAAACTATTAAAAAATCAGGATGGCGCAAGTTTGCCACGTTCTACAATCTCACTGATAGAATCGTGGATGAAACAAAAGAAAACCTTCCTGGTGGCGGCTACCTGTGGAAAATTAAAGTGATCTGTAAAGCTCCAAATGGGAGAGAAACAGAAGGCGTGGGTATCTGTGCAAGCACTGAGCGGAAATTCTCACACCCTGAGCATGATATCTATGCGACTGCTCACACGCGCAGTAAGAATAGGGCAATATCTGATATGATTGCAGCCGGGGAAGTTTCAACAGAAGAGTTATTGGATGGGGGGTTTTAACATCCCTCTTGACATCCCTCTTTACTGGCACGCTTATTACAGTCGCCTCCCATTCGCGTCTTTCCGAGCAATGCAAACATTATTCCCGGAAACACGGGTAGACACATCAGACGGCCCTCTCTGCTTATACGACATCGAATATGTTAAGATGCCGCCGGATGTAGAGCCGGATTCATGGAAGATAACTTCTTAAACATTTATTTTCTTTCTTTTTTTAAAAAACGCAAACAGCAGAATTTTATTTTTATACTACTTTGTAAATCTACATTGAATGATATAAAAATAAGATACGGAAATAATATATACAAGAAAGGCATAAAGGTACATTGCTGATAGCGCAAATCAGCAAACGACACCTGTATATTATACATACGAGGGCGTTTGAGATACGGCCAGCGTGTGGGCGTTTGCTCCGTTCCGCCTGCTGGCCGGTTTCAACTACTGTTTTTAAGGAAGAAAAAGAGGTCTGTTTTTTCTCAGGTTTGGGTAGATTCTGAGTATAGTTTAGTATTATTTCATACTATTTTAAGTTTTTCTTTTGTCTATATAGAATAATTTTTTTATACTGTTTGTTGTAGCATTTTTATAATAACCAATCTTCTAAAATGGGTAAACTATATATACTATTATAACATAGTATAGTATAGTATAACATAAAGGATGTGTAGACAAATGGAAAAGCTAACAATTGGAAAACTAATGGAAGTTAAGAAGTTTGCTGAAAATCTTGGATTCAATGGGTATGTCCGCAGTACAGGAGAATATGCTTACTTTGAAATCGGATTGCCAAGTGCAAGAATAACTATTTATTATGAAGTTGCACCTATGGGGCAGAGGAGAAATATCTCTATTGGGTGGACTTCATGTGATGGTGGAAGCGTTAGCATTCCACAGGCAAATGATTTTATTAAATTTATGGGATATGCTGTTTCAATTGCCGAAAAGCTGAAGGAATGATCAATGAAACGAAAGAATGAAACTACCATAGGGCTATCATTTGCCCTTAAAACGGATTTACAAGAGCTTAGACTCGTAGAGGACGAAACTTATGAGAGTGTGATTAGAAGATTGAAAATTGAAGCTGAGAAAGTCTCTGTGCTGGAAGCGAGAATAAAGGAATTAGAGAAGGTTGAATAAAAATGACTGCCCCACAAAAAGAACTCCAACAAAAATTCGATGCCAACAAACTTAAACTAAAAAAGCTCAACGATGCAATTCAAAAACTTGAAGACCAAAAAGCCGAATTGTGGGCTGAGAGACTGATAATTTATACTGAAATTGAGGAAGCAGGATTTGTTTTAGAAAATGGCGTTATCAGAGGTTGAGCAAACCATGAAACTCTCAATTACCCCATGTCCTGAATATCCATGCCACGAACTCTTTATAGAAGACTGGCTCGCGAAAGAAAAGGAATTCTATAATCAGTTCAAAAGCGGAGTAGTGATTATTCGCACTACCGAAAAAGCTTATCAAATCTCACTTGAGAAATCAGGTGAAATCCATTGGATTCCCAAAAGTCACAGTAAGATAATTGAACGAAAAGAAGCTTCTATATTTACTTTTTAATTTTCTTGAAAAATGAGAACGGAGCACGTTAAAATGATGACTGATATGTGCAATGAAAAATTTGAACACCTCGCCGAGATAAAAGGCGATATCATAAAAATAATAAAGAAAATCGTGACCACCACAGAAGGAACCCTCGCATGGATGGTGACCTCCGAAGATCACAACTCTATTGAGATTGAGATAAGAGTTAAATCTGAACACGAAGCACAATTTATTTTCAAAGAAATTTCTAAATTGATTCTTGATCAACTTCTCGGAGAAGCGAAAATTCAGATTGAAATGGTTTATAGTAAATTGATGGTAACTATATATCTTGATGAATATTATTTGTAAAATCGAACGGAGCACGTTAAAATGAAACTACCAATCGTTTACCCAAAAGACGAATATCCAGCTCACTCTATGGATTTCTTACAATGGAAATATAACCAGTCAGTAATACCCTCAACTTCCGAAGTTGTAATTCTCGAAGAGGAAGAGAAACATTTTCGAGTATTTATTACAGGCGTGAAGCTTGTTTTTAATATTCCAAAAAGTCAATGTGTGATTGTTGAGAATGGACATCCTCTTGAAGAGTATGGATTTACTTTATAATTTTTACTTTCTTTTCTCTTTTTTTAAAAAACGCAATTGGTAAAATATACCTATGTGTTTCTCTCTATTTTCCACTCATTTACTCTACCATCTAAAAACAGAAAAGTATATCCTCTGTAAAATGTACAAACATGTACAACAAAACGATAGAAAACAGTACATTTTCACGTTGTACATATCTATACATTACATCAATATAGTGAATAATATAATTATCTACTAAATTTAATGTACGTTTATGTACTTCGCTCGCTTGATATTGATTAAAACATATGTTGACCTGAATATTAATCAATTTGATTTTACAGGTTTTCAATGTGTTAGAATGTTCCCTGTTTTTACCTATATCGAGGAAACAAAATTATTCTACATACTATAGGAATATAGAATATCCTGCCGATCTACGTTTACTTAAGAGCATTTTAGCTATCAAAAAACACATAGGCAACCACGATCAAGCCTCTTGTATGTGAAATTACCGATATTGGTTTTAAAATTTGGTTTTTTCATTCGTTAACACCCCATTTTGTTATGTTAATTCAATTGCGTTATACATTATAGTACGTTTTTATACACTGTAATTAAGTATAAGTATAAGGATAAGTATAAATATAAGTTGTGTGTATTATAGTATAGAGTAAAGTAAAACAGGACTAACACAAGATAAAAGGAGAAATGAAACATGGCAGAATTCAAAGTAAAAGTAAGCAGCTCAAAGAAAGATGAAATACATGAACAGCTTAAACCCCTCCCCCTTCTCCAAAAACTTATAACTGAATTAATATTATGGGCTGACATTCCGGCAGAATATACCATAGGAGAGACGGTTATAAAAACAGAAGAGCGTGAAATGAAAATAACGTCAATCAAAAACACCAAATGTAAACTTGAGATTGACGGAAATGAAATAAACAGCGGCAGAGATGCAAACGATTTTAGGAACATCGTAATTAAAGAACTTGTCAAAATGGGATTCCGGGAGAACGTGTTACTCTAATGTTAAGGAGTGGATAAATACGACTTTCAAAAAACAATTCCCCCAATCCCTCTTTTTAAATGCCCTCTCTTCTGAATGGCAAAAAACATCCGAAATCCGGGATAAAGTAGGATGCTCTCAGAAGCTCGCTAAAGATACGTTGAATAGTCTCTTTGAAGATGGACTTATAGAATGGAAACCCGCGAAAGGCGGGCGAGAAGGTACAAGAGAATGGAGATTAAAAGGAGAGTGAAAACATAACCGACTTTTTCGAAAACCTGTGTAATAAAAAAAGAGGACTATCAAGAGAGTATCTATTACAGGATATTCTTGCATCGTTTATGGAGTTGAAGAGAAAAGGGTATCTAGATACTGAATATAAATGTGAAATTCCTTTAGATGAAAAACATGTTACTGAGATGTCGATTGAGATAAGAACAAGAAAAATTTAATCATGGAGTTAAAACAATGTCCTCAGAAAACGCAACAAAAGAATTCATGACGACATTCACGGAAGAAGGATTTAGCATGAAACGCCTCGAAGAATCCCGAAAAGCCAAGCTGAGATTAAAAGGTGTTTCACTCTTTGCATACCCGGACGGATGGACTCAGAAGTGCAAATCTAAAGGGTTTAATGAATATTACGGGCATCTAATAGACTATTACGGGAATTCAAGGATACCAAGGATTGGATACAAACTAGCAGTCATGGAGTTTTATAATAAGCATGAAAGTGTGGCTGAAATCTATGAGGTTGTAGAAGTCGAGCGAAGTTATTGTCTTGAGTATGTCCGGGGCGTTTATTTAGAAAGTGTTACCATCTAAAGGAGAGTAAAACAATGTCAAAATTCCAATTGTTTGAAGATGCAATTATGATAACCGTATGCTTCTTATGTTCTATTCCGGTTGTAATTTTTGGGACAATGTTTGAGTTTATAAAAAATAAGAGGAAAAAATCAGATGAATAACTTTCTCCACCATCTTCTTTTATCTTCCAATAATAATATCTTATCCTCTCTTATTTTTTCAATATGAGAAATCAACGTCTGAACCTGGGTAACATGCGCTTTTGAGATATCGTTCTGTTCTCGGATTATTTCCCTAAATTTCTCACTTTCAGATAGCCGAGCTTCCAGAGAAATGATCTTCTTTTCATATTCTAAAATCTTCTCGCGATAAGATTCTATCAGTATTCTATCCTCTGAATAGTAATATTTCAGGGCTTCCGTTACGGCTTCCGTCTGGGTTTGCTTATGATCTTCTATCCATCGGATGATTTGCATATCTAATAAGACTGAGATTTTTTTCTTTTCATCGGGCATATTTAGATATTTGAACAAATATTATATAAGTTGTACTGTTTGAAAAGTGTATGAAAAATATAAATAACTAAATTAACTATAATAAAACATGAAATTATCACCTGAAATAATAGAACACATCAAAACAAGAATCTCAACACTCGAAAATCGCATCAAGGACGACGAACGTTATTTAGGCCACGTCGAAATGTTGGAAAGAGACTACCCCGGTAAAGACTTCGGGCGCTCAGAAATCGGGGAAGTAATAGGATACACAACGGATGCAGTTTCGACATTAAAAAAGTTGATTGGAGAATAATTAACTCTCCACAACAATTTCCTTTTGCTCAAACTTCGCTGAATTCTTCCCATCCAACCGGCAAATAGTCAATACCACAGAATTAGGAATAAACTTATACTGTCCTTTACACTTGAGGGAGCACTCCGAACACACATAATTATACCAAGTCTTCCCGTCCCCTGCGACTTTCCTTTTTTCCTCAGTGATCAACGGTATAAGAGCCTGTACAATTGTGATTACTTCTTCTGTGTTTCCTGCGGATAAGAAATCGAGCGCGGTAAATGCTTGCTTTTCCAAAAAATCTAACTGTTTTATGCTCATTATTTCACCTGATTACATTTCGTAACTTTTGTAGTTTTCTTTATCTGAGCGATTAAATCATAAGCATCTAAGACGACTTTCCCAACTTGAATTTCAGTTGTATAAGAGTTTTGTGTTATGTTATGTCTCACTCTATAAACGTTGAAATCACCCTGGACAACTGCACCATCCAGTTCTGTTGAGTACGCTTTGACGCTTACCATGTCTCCATAATGAGCTTCAGGAGTTCCAACGAGATTTATACTGCCTGATATTGTAGCTCCCACTTTTCCGGGAAGAACCCCAGCCGCAATACTCGCACAGGTCGCGTTACTTTGCAATTGAGAATAGATATCAACATCCGTTTTTCTCCCATACTTAGCAACTGCTGTATTATCAATAGCAGAACCTGAATACTGAGTTCCACCGCTTGGCGTGTCACCTTTTATTTTTTGTTGTGTCGCTTGATCCTCTATGGAAACCTCAAATGTGCTGCCAAGATAACGAGCAGTCCCTTGATATGCTTTGTACTTGTCAGTGGCAACCGTATCTAATTTTTTCCATGTCAAATATGTTTTATCGAGGAGGCCACCGTCTGTATAAGTGCATTTCGTCCCGGTCTTCCAAGCCTGCCCGCTCTGTTTTTCAAGATCCTGAAATACACTATATAAATAAGTTTGATCAGCCTTTGTGGCATATGCTGATTCGGCATCAGTAAAATTGATAGTCCCGGTTTGATCTACATAGGGAGCCTGATTTAAAAATGTCAGCCGGGAAACGTGATGCGTTGAATTCACGAGATAAGTTAGGATAGCTCTTGCTTCTACGGTCCCCGTCCATGTCTTATTCTCTTCAATCAGGAGCTTTGAAGCTTCATTAATATGTCCTTTGCAGATTAAAACTGTATTATTTTTTGTTGTATATTCACCTGAGATAGCTTGAACCCTGCCCTCAAAAATGTCGGTATAAACAATCTTTTCCTTCGGAGACATCCGGCAGGATACTTGCAGTCTGACAATATCATCTTCTTCGATGGGGTTTATATATTCTGATGTGTACGGGCTCCGATTAGTGATCAATTCAATCTGAGCATAAGGTACATCAGCACTTTCAGCAGTTGACGCATTAACCAGTTTTGGAAAATATCTTTCACCGGTTGGTTTCTGGATGATCACTCTAGGGCGAAAAAACCAGAGCATGGTTATCCCACCCAATGACGATCAGGGAATTTTAAAGTAATCACACAGGGCACATCGTTTGTCATAGCAACCTCAAAAACATTAGGCTCCCCGGTAGCATCTATCTTAGGATGTTCTGCGTCAATGGTGATCAGCCAAGAAAACATATAGATTGAACCGATTACAAGAGTCCCGGAAGCAGGAGCAAGTTTTAAATAAAATTTAGTTTGCCCGTTGAGCCTGAGCCCTGATGCCTTATCGAGTTCTCTTGTAATTTGAGTTGTTGTTATCGAGTCTCCTGTGTTTGAATCACAATCATACCATGTAGCGTTATCTAACGATATTTGCAATTTCGGGATACCTGAAATAACATAAATGATAGTGTAAGGTATCCCGGTCATCGGGTTCAAACTATCAAATTCCCAAACAAGAGAACCTGTAAGTGAAACCTGTTTTAGCGTACTTGAATAGGTATCTCCTGATCGGGATTTAACAACTGTCTGGTATGTGGCATCCGAGAAGTTCTCAGAGTATCGCATGCTCCCGGTTCCGTCCGCGTTTACTGCAAGCCTCAGCCCTGGAAAGACTTTGTTACATAATCGCATTTGTGTCAGTGGATCGGAAACATTGAATACCGAGACACCTGCATCAGTTTCAACCGTGGGTGTACTTAGGATTTCGGTTACCGTAGCAGTAGCATCCCGGTTGTAAACACGCACCGCAGAGGAAGCCGCTTTGAGATAATATTTCAGAGTTACACTCTGTCCTGCTGCTGATGTTAGCGCCGGAGCTACCGACCTTGTTGTATAACTAGGAAGAATTGTAGTGCATCCTGGCATATCGTAGGTTGCTACCTTCGAGGCTCCAAAATAAATTTCAATCCTTGAGTAACTTATTCCTCCATTGGAGAGCACCGCACCCTTTATTCCCAGTGCATCAACCCGATACTTTACACCGGTTTTTTCAGGGTACGTGTGAGTGTAAAAATCTTCGTACTGATAAGTAGTATACGAAGTTGCACCGACATAGTACGAATCTAACCAGACGTTCGTTTCTCCTGCGGTTTCTCCACCGCTTACACTCCCTGAGAGACTGCCCTGCGCTTCTATTGAGATGTCTGGTATAGTGGCTACTGTTCCCGTTGTTGCGATATCATTGCCGACATCATCAATTTCAAAGTCGGACAATTTCTGTAAGCAAAGATTGTCAATGTACAGTTGTGTAGTTCCTGGTGGAGTCCCGGACCCGTAAACTCTAATTTCCGCATCAACCGGCGAAACCTCAAATTTTATAGTTTCCTGAAGTTGGGAATACCCTCCTTCCGGTGACCATTCAAGCGAAATGAGGGACTGACTATTTGAGAAGATGTCAATAACCCCGCTTCCCTCTGCTCCTACTTTTTGACAGAATCCTGTGAGTGAATAAGTAACACCCGCTTCAAATTGAACCGGCTGAGAGATCATCCCAGGTGTCTCTTCTGATCCGTCGCCTGTGATACAGAGAGCTAATACCCCTTCCTGGGAGACTTCTGAACGTGCCTGCCCTGCTGTAACAAGAGTCCAGCCATCAGGCGCAATGTCTGTATATCTCCCGTAGTTGTCGGAGGACATTACAGCGCTTGCTATACCGCTTTCGTTTTTGCCTACGGCTACAAATTTTGAAATGTTAGACGCAAAACAAAGAGAAGTCCAGTCCTTATCGAGTGCGCTTGTCCCGGCTGTCCATGTTACAGCATCGGGAGAGGACATTACCCTGTTCCCAGTGCCGGACTGTGCAACCACGACAAGAAGCTGGAGCTCAGGAGCGCAGGTTATAGAACGCCATTCATTTACTGCGGTAGCCGGGGTTGTCTGTAAGGTCCACGTCTCACCATCCGGAGAGGTCATTACGCGCTGTGTACCTGATTCGGAAACCGCAACAAAGAGGCCGAGATAACCGACCCATATAACATTCGTCCAAAACTGATCAGCAGGCGTAGCCGCAATGGTCCATGTCTCGCCGTAGTCATCAGAATACATGGCTCTATAGCCTGCTGTCCCGTTATATGCGAGAGCAACGACTCTTTTTAGACTGTCTGAATAACAAACCGTTAACCAGAGATTTGTTTCGTCTGCGGAGGCAACGGCTGTCCAGGATTCCCCGCCATCATCTGAGTACATGACTCTGTTAGAGCCGGAATAGGCAACCGCGACATATCTGTAAATCCCTTCGTCGTCATCCCGAATGTAACAAACGGAACCCCAATTATTATCAGCCGCGGAAGTCCTTTCGATCCATGTAACGCCATCGACAGAGGTTATGACTCTATTACCTGTTCCCGTTATGGATGTCGCCACCCATGCACCCGGGAGCATATTCTCAGCATCAAGAGGATCAACGCCAACAGAGGAACCCCATGTTAACCCTCTCCATTGATTGTTACAGTTTGCTGCATCCGTTATCCCGGAAGGAATTGCCCAGGAATCACCATCAGAGGAAATCTGGATTAGAGTATCTGCCGTGCCTGTAGCTGCAACCGCGCAAAACTGGCTCAGTTCGGGAGCATGCCTTACACATCTCCATTCGTTATCTGCTGCCGCCGCGCTTGTTTCCCATGTTTGAGTAGTGCTCTGTGTCCACTCTTCAAAAGAGGGATTTTTGATAATGTTCCCGGCATAAACGTTGTCTGAAGACCACTGTTCACCCGAGTATGTAACTTTTCTCGCTCTTACGTGTTTCTGGACGGATTCCTCGAATGGAGTGTCACAGTAGAAAACAATATTATATTTATATGGTTCTGCTTCTCCTACTGTGTCGCCGGCGTCTAAATCTCGTCTTGCAGAATGATTTCTACAAATCCCTGATACCTGCCAACCGGTTGAATCTCCTCCGAGTTCAACATAGGTTCTGCCTGCTCTTTTCCAACTTGCGAGAGCTCTCCTTACGTCTTCCTTGCCATATCCAAAACACCGAAGATTAATTGAGGCACCGTCGCTTCCAAAGTCGCCAAGAACCCAACCGTCAAAGCCTGGCGGTTTATCTGTTGAAATACTTTGGTCTGTGTCTGATTCATACCCTAAAATCTTAATCGGATATCCATTCACATAAGAAGAATAATTATCAATGTAATAATCTACAATCTCGTCAATTTCGTTTATTCTAATAGCAGGAACAATTTTTACAGGTGGTGTGGTTGGTACATCATTTGTATTCGTAACCTGATAGTAATCAGCAACCGCAGAACCGGAAACAATATTCCCGTTAGCAATTATTGAAACGGCTGAGGGAACACGGTTCACGATTCCGCAACCGTGACCGGCTCCTATGTAAGCTGAAGAAGTCGCTAGAGTGTCTTTCGTTCCGCTCACGACATTATCATCTAGATGGTAAATGTACCCGGAACCACCGGACGGAGCAGAGGCAACAAGAATACCGGCGTTATAACAGTCTTTTATAACATTGTTATAAACTTCAATCCCGTTGAAACCCTGGATAGTTATTCCAGCATTATATGTGATGTGAGGAATCAACCCGGACCCTGTAATCGTATTATCATGTATTTTGATATTTTTATTTGTGGCAGTGCCCCGGACATCTACACACCAGATCCCGCCGCACCATCCATTTGTTATCGTGTTATTGAAGCACTCTATATTATTTGTTGTAATGAGTGAATCAATTGAATTATCTTCAATCTGGAATCCAAAACCGCCAGCGAGAGAATTAAGAGCATACGGGCGAGTCGTATTATTATAGAATCTCACATTTTGGGAGTTGTAACAGCGCCCACCGGAATTAGTTCTAACCGTGAAATCATTATTATACACTTCAGCATTGAGGGAACGCATAACGAAAATACCTTCATGCATGCATTCTATTGTTTTGTTTTTGTAAAAGTTGATTCCATTCGCGTATGAGAGTCTAACGCCGTCTGTTAGCGTATTTTTTATCGTCATATCATGGATGTTTACATTTCTTACGGGATTCGCGAATGTTCCAGCGAAGTAGAGGCCAGGATAGTACCCATCACCCCACTGAGAAGCTGCATATTCCGGCTGATTCGCATAGTTTCCATCCAATGTGATATTTGACATTTCAAAATTTTGGGTTGCAGTTCCTAAGCCACCGATTTGATTTATAATCGGTTTCCAGATTCCCCATGAAGCGGAGTTGTGGAGTCTGAGAACTGCGGTTGTATCTCCCGTTAGAATCGTGTTTGATCCTGCAAAGAGTTGAGCGGAGATGTCATAAGTATAAGGCCCTCTCAGGTATGTTGTTATAGGAGCCGAAGGAGTACCATTTGTATTCGCATATGCAAGAGCCGCGTTTATTTGTACGTTGTCGGCTGCGCCGTCTACCGTGTAGTCGTCAGATCCTGAATTTGAGATATAGACAGTTACCATTTTTACAGCCCCGCAGATTTAGCATTCGAAGCGCTTATTTTATCGCCGTTGTAATTAATCGTCTGTTTATTCACGGTTGAAACTACTTTCACGTTGCCTTCTCCGGTTCCCGATCCACCCGATTTCGTCACTCCGGATGTACCGGAAATACTGGAGGAACCACTTGACGAACTACCCGACGAAGACCCGATTTTGAAAAGTTCTGATACCACGGTTTTTGCCTTCTCATAGATGGTGTCCAGTGATTTCCCTACACTCCCGAGACTCGATAACGTAGTTGAAAACGAGAACCCGCCCATTTTTGATAATGACGTGTTCGCGTCATCTGTTTTTTTCTTGTCAGTATCTATGGCAATTCCAGCCGTCCCTAAATTACCAAACAGATTACTAAAAGGAGAATAATTTGTAGTGTTAAGAGTCGTGTTTAGTGTCTCTACTTTTTTGGTATCATCGTCGGTTAGTTCTCCAACTGTTGAAACATTTGCTTGAATTGTAGAAAACACCAGCCCGTCCGTGTTTATGAAAGTTGAATTCATAATATCCGTGCTGGACGTAGTGTCCTCAACTTCTCCTCTGGTATCAGATACTTCGCCTTGCAGTGCTCCAAAATCAACAACGTTTGCATTTGCGAGAGCGTCCTCCCATGTAATTGTAGCAGTTTGAGAGTCTGTTATATTGGAAGTTGTCTCTGTAATTTCACCCTGCAAATTATCCAGTTTTGTATTGTCCAGGACTACGACATCATTTCTCATGTCATTGATTATTCTATCAAGTGTGCCACCTTCGACTTGGGCATCTGTAATACCATCGGTAAAAATAGTTATACCGCCGTTAGGGGTCTCAAATGTGAGCATTCCCATGTCTTTGAGAGGGGTTAATGCTCCATCTGCTGAGACTTTTACAAGTTGTCCGTTTTTATCGAGGATAATTAACTCATCGTTTACAGTTCGAATTCCTCTAGCTAGTTCGTCCATATTCGTACCGGACATAAAACTGATGCCGGCAGAAGTTTTTGCATTGATGTCTTGCATGAATTCAGAGACTGCTTTGTCGTACGCTTCCGTGGCTTCCTGTGTGGAACTTACAGCTTCATCGTTTGCAGAAACAACCTCCGAAGCCATATCCCGTGCATATGTGCCCCATTTATAGTATGCATCCCCGGCAACGTCGCTTGCGGCGTCTACTACAGATCCAGTTTCTTCAGTCGTCTCTTTAATTTCGTCTGTTCCGTTTCTGTATTCTTCCGCCGTGATGTGTATATCTTCAACAAACCCACCTACCCACTCTGTAAACTTTGAAAAGTAAGGAGCTAATCCGCCTATTGCTTCGCCTAACCCCCCGAGAAATCCCCCGCTTAACATTGACGAGAGATCATCAAGCATCCCACCGATGTAATCTATTGCCCCGCTTACAGTTCTTTTCAGTCCCTCCCAGACGATTGTAGCCATATCGGAAAATAGACTCCATGCTTTTGTTACGAGTCCGGTTTTCGCTTCTATGAGATAGAGAGCAGCTACGACAGCAGCTACAGGTAAAACAATGCTTGAAAGTGCGCCCACTACTCCGGCGGTTGTAATTCCTAAAAATCCCATAGCAAGAGTGACACCCTCAACAATCATAGGAAGAGCAGCCATTCCTAAAAGCACGGGACCAATAGCAAGAGCAAGGCCGCCTAAAATTACTAATGCAGTTTGCCCCACGGGATTCATTTGAGCAAAAGCTGAAGCAGCAGCCGTTATAAAATCTACAAATGGATTGAAAATTACTGCAAGTCTGTTCCCAATTGTGATCGAAAATGATTCAAGAGCAGATTCCATCATGCGAACTGCCCCACCAAATCCTTCATCCATTTTTTCGGCCGCACTTTCCGCGTAGCCCTCGACGTTCTGAAGTTCTATCGAGTAACTACCTAATTTGTCGATTCCCTGATCGAGGAGTGCAAGCAGTCCAGGCCCTGCCCTGAGTCCAAACACTTTCATCATGTCGGCCGAGGACATCCCAGATTCTTTGAGGGTCCTGAAAATCTCATCTAATCCGTGAACTTTGGGGTCAAGTTGGTCAAGTGTCAAACCATACTGTGAGAAAACATCCATACTCGCTTTTGTGGGGGAAACTAACTCTGTAAGGATTCCACGCAGGGTCGTGCCTGCCATCGAAGCCTGGATACCAGCATTTCCAAGCATACCTACAGCGGCAGCCGTCATTTCCATTGATAGCCCGAAAGAATGAGCTACAGGGCCTGCGTAGGTCATCGCCTCCCCGACCTGCTGAACGTTTGTATTTGTACTGTGAGCAACTTTCGCGAGAACATCAGCCGCGTGTCCTGCTTCGTCAGTTCTCATGCCAAAGATTGTCATTACATTGGACATGATATCGGCAGCCGAACCAAGATCGAGAACACCAGCGCGAGCAAGCGCGAGAGTAGCAGGGAGAGCACCGATAATTTCATCGGTTTTAAATCCCGCCATTCCTAAATAGGTCATGGCGTCCGCAGCTTCGGATGCCTTAAATGATGTAGTTTCGCCCATCTCGCGAGCGAGAGCCGAGAGTGTCTGGAACTGAGAACCGGTTGCACCTGTAACCGCTCCAACCTGTCTCATGGAATCATCAAAAGAGGAGAACGTTTTTACGGCAGTAGACCCAAACGCAACTAAAGGAGCAGTCAAACCGAGAGAAAGAGCCGCACCTAGGTATTTCACCTCATTGGGCATCTGTCTTAATTTCCCGATTGTCCCGTCAAAAGATGTTGCCATACTACCTGCAACACCTTTCATCTTGTTTTCAAGGGCTACAAGTCCCGTTGAGATCGACGTGACCTCCGAACCCATCTTATTATTTATTCCGACATCGACATACAAGGAACCAAGTAAGCCCATTTTTCACACCTATACGTTTTTACCTATTTTTTGCCCTACAAGGCTACCCTCTAAAGCTCATCTTCTAACAGTTCGAGTTTTCTTCTTTTTAGGGCATTTGTTCACGTAAGCATTCCCAGCAGCAGACCATAGCGCAGACTGTTCATCTTTGGAAATTTCCTTCTTTTTGGGTTTTTCAGGAAGCAATTCTTCAGGAAGAAAATCTTTCCATTCGTACAATTTCTCGTCTTTTTTGTGAGACCATGACGCGTTTAGAATTGCACATTTGAGATCTGCATGTTTTTGAATGTTCCACTTGTATTCCTGCCAACCTTCCTCAATGAGAATCTCAATTTCTCCGATTGACATTTTTAGAGTTTGAGCAGGAGGGATTTTACAGAACCTGAAGACTAACTTCTGAATTTTAGTTATCCATTTATAGACGTCTTCGTCTTCTTCTTCGGAGGACTGGACTTCCTGAATTCCCCCGTATCAGCGACCTTGAGTTCATCCGCCTGTGAATTAACGACTCCTTTTTTAAGGGCTACCAGGTTTTCCATCTGTTTGATTTCTAACTCTTTTAATTCCTTGATAATCTCCCTCTTCTTTTCAAGGGTATCCATATCTGTAAGCTGAGAATTAGCAAAGGCATCCGCTACTACGTTTTCAAGGTCGTCTATGCTGCCAGAATATCCCTTTACGATGACCCACACTTCATCTATAGTAATTCCGGGCTTATCCCACAGCAAACCAACTCTGATCATCTCAACGTATTCTTCAATTGAGATACCTTCCCCGCCTGCCTTTTCTCGTTCAGCGATTACTTCAAAAAATCGCTTCTTTGATCGAGTACCAACAACGTTAAAGAGTTTTGGTAGTGACTCGATAGGATAAAAAAGAGAGTTCCCCGGAGAGAACTCTGTCTTGATTCCGGCCATTATGCAGCCGCCTGGATCATAATAATTTTAACAAAACGAGTTGCTTTTTCGTCTTCCTCGACTTGAAGGAGTACTTCTTTTATTACTCCGGCCGTCAAAGAAATCGCCGAAGACGCTTCTCCGGTTGTCATTGCCGTCCAGGTTGACCCGTTATTCAAAGAATACGCAATGTAATCAGCACTTGCAGCAACTACAGTAAGCGTAGCTGAGGTTATCCCGTTTGCCTCGTTGATCACGAGCACATTACCGGTTCCTAGAACAGCAGGAGTCTGAACTACTCCAGCCCCGCTTGCAGTAATTGAAGTTATCCCTGCGTAAGTTGTTGCTCTGTTCGCTACTCCTGAAACATCGAGAGTTGCAGTCCAGACATAAGTATTTTCCTCTGAGCCAGGCTCAAATTTCGTAACATATGCTTCATAGGAAAATATTTCACCTGCGTCTGGAATTGATATAGAAAAGGTATGTAGTTTCCTGTCACCAAATGCAGTCCACATGGCAATCTGTCCGGCATCCGACGGAATCATGTTTCCGGAGATGTCAACGGTTCCGGGGTCATACATGTTAAGACCTTTCTGCATGACAGTTCCGCTATCAAGCGTAGAGGTGTTTTTGCTCCCTGTACTCCCTTTCGGGAATGGGACCGTTCCGGGGTCTATCCCGTGTATGACTGTCCCGTCTATTGAGACAGTGCTTCCGAATGTGTCAATGTGTTCAAATGACATTGTTTTTAGCTCCGTTCTATTTCTAATGAAAAATTAATTGAATAAATTGTACCTTCTGCTTTTGATTTTGAAACAAAGAAAGGAGGTGCTTGCGCTTCGATTCTTTTGAATCTAGTCCCGCCAATTCGTTTGTTTACCGTCAAATTGAGAAGATTATAAATTTCGTTTGCCTTGCTTTCTGCGGTCCCGCCTGCTTGATTTCTCACAAGTATCTGGAGATACGGTTTTTCTAATTTCATATCACCCGATGCTGAATATTTTCCGAGAATTCCGGGGGGCGGGTTTACCGCTATATCATTAGGCACGCCTGACGCAAAGCCGTGTTTATGGATATCATTAGAAATATTGTTATTTTTGAGATATGTTACAATATCATCTATGAATGTCATAACAAAGCTCCGCATCTTGATTGTAAATCAGTCATTAAACGATAAGACATGAGATTGAAAGGCGTAGAAAGAAATTTATACTGCCCGATTGGGTGATTTCTCGGGATTTCATGAACATAGATTGCATAATCAAGCCCTTCACCGTAAGAGATTCTTACAAAGAATTCAGTTAGTGAGTTTTTTATGACTTCATCTTTTGCGGATTTTTTAAGGTTTCCTTTGTCAACCGGGCAGTATTGATTTTGAGATGTCGTTTTTACGTCTCTTGCAAAATCTTTGATTGTATTTCGGGCGGTCAGGTTCACGGCTGCTGTTTTTGCTATGAGATTTGCAACGCATACAGCCGCACCTGTCCCTCTCGTAGAGGATTTCATAAATCAGCCCTCGCTTCCGGTTTTCCAAGAATAACCCTAACATATTCTTCTTTTTTTCGCGTAGGTCTCTCAATCCTCTGTATCGAGGATATAGCCGGATTAGTCCCATCTGCAAGCACTATTTTATCCTCAGCCGAGATTGAAGTTCCAGGAGGCAGTGCAAGCCATGCGGAAACTATTGTGTTATCTCCTTCCTGTGAGACTTCCTTAAGTTCATTATATTTGCACTTTTGAGACCGTGAAGTCCCGTACGAAACCTCATGTGATGCGTTTTTCGAGGAAAAAGGATAAACTGTAACTGTATCAGGAAATTTCATTACACACCCTCGTACTCGTCTGAATATCCGTGCATGATCTCAGGAACATAAGAATCAGTTCTCCGTACTCCGTCTATATCAGCTACCGCAGATAAATCAGATATTTCAGTATGTTCAGAGTCATATTCTGCGAGAACCGCGTAAACTCTATCAAGCCAGGATGAAGATGTCCGAACCTGAGCTTTCCAAGACGAATCTTTCACAGACTCAGAGATGATTGTGCCCCTCCCGTGTCTATTCTCAAGAATATCACACACAATAAATGCGGTCAATTCTTCATATTCTCCTGTTGTAAAACTCCGAGAGCCTATGATTCTATCTAAACGTGCCTCCGCGTTTGTTTTTAAAGTCGCTAACTGAGCATCCGTGATATCATCGGTTGCCAATGCACCTACTCTGTATTCTGAGTATAGCTCGATAATATCCGCGAGTGTCATGTTCACACCATGTTTACAGTAATCTGAATAATGTCAGTATTAGCCGCGTCTCTCGCTGGTGCTGTATAGGTTAGTACCCCGGCATCAATCGAAATCGGGATATCATTATATTTGGAATCTTCACAGTCATAAATTAGATAATTTGTAGTGAGATCTTTGATTCTTAATACCTGTTCGACTGTTACTGTATTGTATGGGCTCGATAGTGTGATTGTTTTTGCGCTTGCGTTGAGAGTATAATAATCTGGATGAATAACCTGTTCCGCGTTTCCACCTCCTGTTATGGCTGCTATGTCAGTTTCAAGAGAAGCCAGGGTCGCGGTCCCACTCCCTGTAATGGTAGCAAGTTCAGAAGTTTTTGCTATCGGTGTTGCTGTATCAAAATCTGCTAGCGCGCTTGCTGCTTGTGCTTTTATTGCTGCTAGAGGGTCTGCTGTCAGGAGATCAGTAGTCGTTTTTATCAGATCGACTTTTCCACCTACTGAGGATAATCCGGCTGTCGTTGCTAGTGCTGCTGCTGATATTGCTGTTCCGACTGCGGTTTCAATGTCAGACGCTGAAAGATCGTTCAAAGCCGAGATATCAGTAGTTAGAGCTCCGCCCGTTGGGACTGCGGTAAGTGTCCTCGATTCTGCTGACCATATCTGAGCTACCGAAGGAGCACTCCCGCCAGTTGCCGAAACAACATTGAGATGTAATTCACCTTCGCCGATCAGAGCATCTTCCGCGTCATAACATGACACTATCACGTTGATGTTTTGCCCGAACGAAGTTTCAAATGTCGATGGGACGGTGACCCAAAAACCGGAAATTGTATTATCAAATGATGATATTGCCCAAGCAAGTGGGTTTCCTGCGCTCGGTTCTCCGTCGATATATGCATTTATTTCTGAACTGTCGAACCCGTTCAGATATCCTGATCCATCAGATGCGACAATTCTTACTATATGCTTCTGTGTGCTGCCTGCTACATGATCCATTTCGTGAATCCTCACTATTGTTACTGTATTTCCTGAACCGCCTACCGTGACATCAAAACTATATTCATCGCTCCCTTCTGCGTTTGTGGCTGTCAAAACTACCGTATACGTTCCTGCCTCTGCATATGTATGAGTTGGATTTGCTGTATCTCCGTGTGTTGTTTCGTCTCCGAAATCCCAATCCCATGATGTAGGGGTATTCGTAGAAGTGTCGGTAAAATTAACTGTGAATATTTGTACTGATGTGAAACCTGCGACCGGAGCTGAACTCTGAGAAACATCCTGAATTGTACCCCATGTAATTGTGGGATCAGAACCGGTGAATTTTCGGATGACGATGTAATCAAGTTCTCCGACGGAACCGAATATTGAACTAATATTTACCGTTAGCGCGGTATCTGGAATATTTGTCGAATGAGTTGTTGCAGCCCCGTCTATAGTCATTACTGCATTCGTGGTATACGATAGTGTATATCTATGATAATCGTTATCTACTGCGTGAGTTGACAGCGTAGATGTTGCGGAGCCGTCGTCTGCTTGTATATATGTATATCCTCGATTCGTAGGATTAGCATTCGCGGAGGTAACATTATTACCTGTCATTGCGCCAAATCCAATCGAGAAATATCCCCAATCTCCGGCAGGTGTGCTTTTCGAGCGAGCAATTATTTGGTGCCCTCTGCCAAATGGAGTGGTTGATCCTATATACCCCCCTTCTCCGAATACCGCAACGCCAGACGAAACAGAAACACTATATACACTCGTCCACTTTGCATCAAGTGTTTCGCCCGAGAACACGTCTCCGAATTCTAATGCGTTTAGAGTACTTTCAGATGTTGCACCGGATTTGCTCCAATGCATGAACAAATCAGTTGACGTTGAAGCGAGTTTGACGAGGACAGTACATGACGTTGATTCTATAGAATCTGGAATAACCCAGTATGATAATTGATTGTCTGCGTCTGAAAATCTCAGGTCTGCGAAATTGGTATCCATTCCGGTTTGATACTCAACATTGACCAGAATTTGATAACCGATACCGGGATTAGCAGAAAGTGAAAAATCGTATATTTTTGCAAAGTCTTCATATTGATTAGTCAAGGAGTCTCACCCCTGCGAAATATTGAAACAGCCAACTAAACATATTATATATTTTCACTGTCAGCCCGGTGGGTTTTGTAACGTGGATGTAAGCGGTTTTTACCTCCGAATCAGTTCCGTCTTCGTTGGAAACGGTGAGATTTACGGTATAATTTCCAGCAGTTTTATAGTTATATTTTATAACATTTTGAGTAGTTTTGTCTACTACTCCGTTCCCGTCGAGATCCCAAGCCCATGACGTTGGATTCCCCGCGCTTGTGTCTGTGAAACTGACGGATAACGGATAAGTTCCACTTGTTACACTTGCTGAAAAATTGGCAATTGGGAAATATTCTTCTTCCCCGGCAACATCGAGAACCAAGACGGTTTCGGGACTGCTCAAGCTCTGGATGTTCTCGGAATACCATGTATTGTCCGGGTTTATGATTTCAGAATCTGTTTGACCTGATTTTGTAGCGGTGACTGTAGTAATATAAGATGTAGACGTCGAACCAATCAATTTAAAATCGGGAACGGAAAGCCAGTTAGAACGATTCCCTGCATTATATAATTTCCCGCTTTCATCGGTGATAAATTCAGACTGTATTGCACCATTGCCGTTTTTTGCCGTAGTATTGATTGTGATTACCGCGTTTGAAACCGGTATTCCTGTGAGATTTTCAACTATGATATTAGGATAATAATAGACTGTAATGTCTTGACCTGATGCGGCAGCAATTGAGGTATACTCATTATTGATTACCGAGATATTTGTACCAAGTTCGGACCAGATATCATATTGAAAATTATTTGAAAACGATGAATCGATTAGAGTGTGATTATCACAATAGAAATAACCATCTCCATATTCTGATATTTTTGAGAATACGGCTCCTAATTGTGGGGCACCTGACTGAGTACAGTTTATAATAGTCTCGTTTCTTGAATTGAGACAGTATATCCCATTGCCTGAAAACGTGGAATTTCTAACGATGGAATTATGCGAACCTTCGTCGAAATACATCCCATAGCTGCCTACATTTGAGACGTGTACATTTTCATAAACGTTGCCGCCTATGATTTTGCCGGTTTCGTACCTACCAACCTCAAAGAAACCATGATTGTATCCGTTTGATAGTGTAATATTCCGAAATGTAGAATTATTTAACTCGACTTCAAAAACGTTGTGCCCTGAGCCTATTACTGTCATATTTTCGCAGGTGATATTTTCACATCCGTTATCATACCCTCCGATATTAACAGCCGACCACGATGCATTTAGGACATACACGTCTCGCAAAATATTATTAGATCCTACAAAATATATCGCATAGGCGTTATCGTATCCGAGAGGACCGTTTGCAGGATCACTCACATTAATGCAGGAAATATTCGAAAAAATGCTATCATCTACGAGGGTTGAGTATATCCCATTACCGTTTTGAGGACTGTTATCTCTTATAGTTATATTGTTCACAGTTAGATTATCGCCATAAAACGAGAGACCGACTCTACATTTTCTAACAGTGATATTATAATAATCCTGATGCGAAACACCATGCTCAACAGAATATCCGCAATAGATTTCTCGAAAACTTTCCATCTCTACATCGTGAATTGGAGTATATATCACCAGTTGAGCGGTATTGAGAAACCCTTTTTGTGTGTCGTTTGTTCTGTCCCATCCTACTATTTTGGTATTATCCAGAATAGGATAACCCTCTATAGCCCAGTCACGGTAATTGCTCATCAACCGAACTTCAGTAGCAGTAGAACTATTAATATAAAATGGGACATTCTCAGGTATTGTCAATTTTGAACAGCGCCAAACACCCGGAGAAACTTCATTCAGTATGTTATTCTGTGTTTCGGATTCTCCGTATGTTCCTACCAGATCAGCATAGAGGGATGGCAGATTGTTAACCGCCGTGGGCTGCGTAATATAAATTGATCGGTCATCCACCCCTCCGTATGTTACGCCAGCCTGTGCACAGCCAACACTCGCAAACAAAATTAAAAACAATAAAACTAACTTCTTAATCATTTTTCAGCCCTCTGTAATGGATACTTCGCCCTCGAAATCAATACCAAGAGTAGTATTGAGCGTTGTAATCAGTGATCTCAGGATAGCCTTATCTGCTGCATCATTCGCCCTCTTCTGTGCCTGAACTTTCGCGATTTCCAAAGCTTGATCTTTCAAGGAGGTTATCAGGGCTGCTCGGTCTGCGGTTGTCACAGGGATATTATATGGGATCTGGACAGGAACGGAAAACTCAGGATACAGAGGCAACGGTAATCCATTTTGACCGAGAACATCAGTATAAATTATGTTTCCTGCGCTGTCTCGCATTGGATTGCCTCGGTCTTCCCATGTGAGAACAATATTTCTTCCAGAATCGGGAGCGTTAGCTCGAAGTCTTCTTAGTTTTATTGTTGCCATTAGATCACCATACCGTAGTTTTTCAAAAATTGCGTAATACTTCCAGAAACGGATGCCTCTAAGCAGTCCGGGATAAGATCAGAATCAGAATCGAGTGATAAATCTGCGAATGTAAGTTGCCCGTGATAAATGGAGCCTGAACCGGGATACAATTTCAATTCGTGGATAGTTCCGGCTTCATTTCTTTTGAAAGATAGAGAAGTCGGTCTATTTGTATGCAGATAAAAATCAATTAGTGATGTTGCGGGATCATAGAGAGCAAGCCAGGGTTTTGTTATGTTTTGTAGACCGTTTACAAAATTTAAACTGTCATCAAATATATATGATACTGTGTTGCTCCGGGCTGATAACGATTTATAAAGATCTGTCCCTAATTTTGTGTATCCGGCTACAGAATAGTGCAGCCCGTCTCCACAGTCATACGCTTCCTGTATTGACCACTTCCCGGTTTCTGGATTTTGAACGCCAACTGACGTTCTATTCTCAAAAATAAAAAAATCGAGTGAATTTTGAAGGTCATGAATAGCTGCATTAACTGTATTTCTCCCGTTTGCACGTAATTCAGAGTCGACTGTGGCAGGCGGGACTTCAAACAAAATAGGAATTATATTATTATTATTGCATAATGTAATCATTTCTGAAATGTCTTCGAGTATAGATAATTGAGTCGCTGTATCTGCAATGTTGTCGCCTTCGTTTAATCCCGTTTCGATGACTGCGATTTTAGGATTTAGCGCGATTACATCAGCCTCAAAACGTGCTCTGATCGCGGCACAGTTTTGACCTCCGATGCCCATATTTTGATATGTAATGTTGTTATCATTTGCGAAATGGTATGGAGTCTGAGATACTAGATTAGTTGTATTAGTGGCCTCGATGAAAGTATAATGTCCGGGATGACCCGCATTTGTGGAATCCCCGATGAAAACAACGTCAGGGGAATCCATATATAGAATAATTGGATACTGTTTTCCAGCCACCGTACCAGTGGCTGAGGTATCCCAATCGAATGATTCCCCTAATCCAGTATTTGAAGAGGGTTTGAGATATTTTAGCGAGCCCCCTGTAGCAACGACTGATAGAACAGAACCGTTGTCCATAAACACTCCGTAAAAATCCCCCTCTTGTGCGGAGATCGGAACTGATAAATCAATTGTATTGACACCGATAGATAATAGAGATGCCAAATTTTCAGATACAGATATAACATCATACGTGCTGCCGTTTTTGCGCCAGATCTTGACCACAAAAACTGTCATATTTGTTATCCCCCCTATTGGCACGACTACCCGTTTGATTAGTCCACTCTGCCTGATTCTGGATGTATGCCCAGCGTTGAAAAATTCTAGATTAGGTCCGTTGTTATTTGGTGATGTGTACGGGACAGATGTGCTATAGGGAGCTACGGAGGACAACGATGTAGTAGTATCTTTCTGACCAAATATTCCTCCGAAATCATTTAGAATTTTATTTTTTGATAAAGTATATTCATTTGAATGGGGTAGTATAGCTGCGTTTCTAGTTGGAAGAACGAGAACTTTCCCCTCTGTTTCGAGGGTGATAACTCCCTCGGTTGCTTCCAGAAGTTCAAGAGAATCAGGAACCGGTGTTCTCAAAATAATTTGTAATTTATCCAAATCCTCGGAATAACAGTCCCTAGAATATGTAATACATCCATTAGAAAAAGTAATACCAGGAATAGAACGCTTAACAGAATAAATTATAGAGTTCCGGGTGAGGTTTCGTATAGACTCAACGTTTTCAACTCCTAATCCATAATACGAATAATCCAGCCAGATTTTTTTCTGTGCTGCATTATGAGAATAGAAGCCACCCGGAACAATTACACGCATTAAACCACCGTGTAGAAAATGTAATACTTTCCCACAAGAGCAGCGGCAGCCTGAACAAGAATCTGACCTGTTATATAGTCAGTTGTCCCGCCTGCTGCATCCAGTTTACACAAGCTGAGCCCGTTCGAACCCTTGTTAGTGATATTATCGGCCGTGATTACTGCGGTTGTGATGTCTAGGCCGTCTATAAGAGTGTCTGAATGGGTCGTGGCTGTTGCACCTGGGCCTACG
>Ga0209318_1000854_pt1 | contig 24389 bp, 39 predicted proteins | sample RifGroE1_FD_183999 | JGI IMG/M metagenome (GOLD analysis project Ga0209318, IMG submission 183999) | Groundwater microbial communities from Rifle, Colorado, USA - Groundwater E1 (SPAdes) (version 2) | ecosystem: Environmental > Aquatic > Deep subsurface > Groundwater | place: Rifle, Colorado...
GCATGAATGTTGGTGGACAAGAAGTTCAGGTGGATACTGTTAGTTCATCTGCTGAACGAACTAAGGAAGAGCTTCCTACTGAGGAAAAGTCTTTCACAGACAAAACTTCTGCTGCATTTGATATTGGCGTTCGTACTCCAGCAGCACTTGCCTATGGTATGGCAAGTTGGCCATTTGCTCAAGCTGCAAGATTTGGTGCAGTAGGTGGACAGAAAATAAATCAAGCTCTTGGGATTGTCCCTAAGATGACAGATGAAGAAATCACAGAACTTGGTAATCAAACTGCAGAATGGTTTAGTTCATTGGGTGGAAACTTAACACCTAAAACTGAAACTGGTAAAAGTTCAATGAACATTGCAGGAGAAGTTGTCAAACCTATTGGACAATTTGCACATTGGATTAATAGTGGAATTGATAGAGAAAAATATCCTCATCTTGGAGCATTAGCAGATACAACCACAGAAGGAATGCTGTTTGGATTTTTGCATAAGTTTGGAACAGAAGCCATTGATGTTGGAAAGAGACAACTTAAAACAATGGAAAAAAATGGCCAAGCAAAGATAAGAGCAGAAAAGAAGTTGCAGGAGAAGCAAGCAGAAGTTTTAGCTCAAGCTGAAGAAGCTGCAAAGAATGGAGAGTTACAAGAAATAATTAAATCCAGACAAGAGAAAAATCAACAAGTTATTGCTGGAACAGAAGGATTTAGTGCAATTGATATTCCTAAGCCTATTGGTGCAAAACCTAAGACTCCAACTAAATCAGATCTTTCTCAAGGTAGCAGAGGGTTTGAAAGTAATGAAACTCCACGGCCTGATTTAGGTTCTGAACCTGTGAGTGGGTTGGAAACAAATGAAAATAAATTAACCACACAAAGAATTGGGGATGCTCGTGGTTTAGCAGGGACCTTTTATGGAACAGAAGTTAAAGGGCGACAAGTAAAAACAGTACAACTTCCTAAAACAGGCCAAGGAGTTGTTTCTTTTGAAATTGCAAATGAAGGAAATCACGCAGGCGCACCACTTGCAGATTCTATAGATGGTTATGGAAAAACACCAATTAAACTTGATAATGATTTACAAAAAGTATATAAAAGCATTCAAAAAGAAGATCCTACTTATGCAGCAGATTTAGTGGGTTCTTTGCAACTTAAAAGAAATGGAGTTAATGTTGCTCATTTTATTGATCCTAAAACTAAAGTAACAACTTCTGTAGATTTACGAAACCATTCAGTTAATGATATAATTAATACTATTAAAAAAGAATTTCCTACTGTATCTACTAATGAAGTAAAAACAAAAGGAATTGACTTAGTTGAGAATGTGCCGGGACAGAGAAGTGTGTATCAGATTTTAACTGCACCATTAAAAAACGAGAAAGGTTTTATAGAAATTCCTTTCTCTCGAAAAGATCTTTTAGAAAAAACCTCCCCTGCATTTAGAGAGAATGTCAGAAAGTTTGGAGAATTGGCAGAAAAATCTGGCAAGACCATGACAGAGTTTCTTAAGACAAATGATTTCAGTGATAAAGAAATCAAACAGATGGTTAAGGTTGCTGAGGCAGTGAAACTTGAGCGACCATTTAAATCTCCTAAATCAGATACTGTTATCTCTGAGGGAAAAAATCCATTGCAACTTCAACCTGGAGAAGTTAATATTAACACTGGACCAAAGGCAAATCCTAAAACTGTAATAGGAAATAAATTCTTTGAAGGTATTAGACAAGCAAAAGAACTTAAATTGCCTAAAATTTTAGAAGCTCTTACTCCTACATTGCATACAATCAAAGATATGAAGTCTCCTGAGTTGCTGGATTTATGGCATGATACAAAAGCAAGAGAAGGAAATAGACTTAAGGACAATAAAATTTTAAAAGATACTACGTTAGGCTTGCGAGATCAATATCCAAAAAGAAAACTTCGTGAAGAAGCATTTATTAAAATCATGGCGCAAGATAAGCTTGGTAGAGAGGCTTTGATTATGCTTGATATCAAACCAATTGATGGACCAATTAAATATGATGGTTTAGTTGGAGAACTCAATGGACAATTTAAAGATTTGTTTAATCAACTAAATGACATGAGAGAAGCAATTGGAAAACCTAAAATTGCAGAAAGATCAAGTTATCTCCCTATGATTGCACAAGAGAATTTTTACTCTCAAATGAAACAATTGTTCAAAGGCCAAGAAGGAGAAATTAGTCATCCAAACATGGTATTGGATTCTGTGCAAGCAATTAGTCAAAGACATTCTCCTCAAGCTGTTGAAGCAACTGCATTGAGACATTTGAAAAGAAGAGGGTTGAGACAAGGAGTCAAACTTGAAACTGATCCATTGAAATTGCTGGCTCAATATGGAAGCACAGCGTATAAACATATTCATTATAGTCCATTTAATATGTTTGTTAATCAATTAACTACAGGAAAGTTTAAAGTTAAGAATAGTCTTGGGAAAGAGTTTGATTGGACAATGGCTAATCAAAAACCAGAACTTCATGAATTTCTTTCTCGCTGGAGTAATGCTCTGGCGGGAAAACCAAATGTAATGCACGGACCAGCGTTGAGGTTTTTAGAATCTGGTGCACAGAAACTATCAAGTAATTTAACTGCTGCTGTGTTAGGTTGGAGTGCGAGAACAATACTTGTGCAGCCAACAGCCCTACTTCCTACAATGACAGAATTTGGAGTAACTCCAACAGTTAAAGGGTTAATGCGAACAGCTATGCGATCAAAGAAAGATCCAATTAATCATTCTCAAGAACTTCCTAATCGTATAGCTGATGCATCAATGTCTAGAGATATAACTAATCAACTTAAAGACCCAGCAATGAGAGCGTTGTCTCTTCCTGCTGAGAAAGCTTTATCCGGTATGAAGTTTGTTGATTATGTAGTGGCAGAAGCAACCTGGAGAACAGCGTTTGAATCAAGCAAGCATTTAGGAGAAAGCACAGCAATTAGATTAGCAGATGAAGCTGTGGTTAGAACTCAAGGTAGTGGATTTATTGGAGATCTAAGTCCTATTCAAATGAATGCCTTAGGAAAAGCTGTAACTCTTTGGCAAACATTTACAATTAATAATATGAATTGGCTCGGGAGAGAAGTTCTTAATATTAAACATCCAGAAAGAAATCCTGCAGAAACTGCAAGAAGAGTAGCGACTTATGTAATTGGTACGGCATTGATTAATACTTTATTTGAAGATGAGTTAGGTATTCAATCTCCTCAACCTGCACCAATTAAAGCAATGATTCTTGCTGCTCAAAAAGGGGATTCAAATTTTGCAGTGGCTTATCAAGGATTAAAAGAAATGACTGAACTCGCACCATTTCTATCAAGTCTTAAGTTTGGCTCAAGTCCTGCGGGAGCTGTAGCAGAGTTTCTTAAAGAACTTAGTAATGCTGCTGCTGAGGATTTGCCCAGAGCATTGAATGGTGATAAGAAAGCAATAAAACGAGTTGGTTATGTTGCTGCTAAATTAACTGGTGTACCTGGAACACAGCAAATAAAAAGATTTGACCAAGGTACTCCATTAGGATTTCCTGTGGAGAAAATAAATTCATCAGGCAAAAGTATGAGAACTCAAACAGAACGAATCAAAAGAACTAAAACCAAAAGAGTTAGGAGACAAAGATGAAAATTGATTTAGCTCAGTTAGAATTTATCAACCCATTGCTTAGAGAAATAACTCTTGCTGTGGAAGAAAGATTTGGAGAAAAGACAATCACAAGTCTTTATCGGATAGGTGATAAAGGAGTGCATGGAACTTTGCCTCTTTGTGGTTTGGATTTAAGATGTACTTCACAAAGTCATGGAAAAGAAGTTGAGATTTGGGTGAATGAACAATGGATATATGATAATTCCAGACCTGAAAAGAAGTGTTGTTTATTTCATAGTGTTGGTCATGGTTGGCATTTGCATTTACAGGTACATCCAAAAACAATAAAGAAATAATAAAGAAAAATAAATATTAACTTATTGAAAAGGAGGAAGAGATTGAATAATTATGATAAGAGAATGATTTTTGCAGGTGTGATTGTTTTGCTGACCTTTGGATTTTTGTATGGTGTAGCATTTTTTATGGAAATCAACCAAGAGAAAAAAGAAACCGTCAGTATTATTATCGGATTTCTACTTGGCACAGGATTAACAACAATCATATCTTTCTTTTTTGGTTCTTCTGATAAAAAAGGAAAAGATGAAAACAATGAAGCAAAAGAAGGAGAATGAAATGAAAGCATTAAAATTTAGTTTATTGGTATTTTTTATCTTGGCGCTGGTGAGCTGCGGTGTAACTACTGACAGTTCAACTATGACTCCAAAACAAAAACTCATTATAGCATACAGCGTGTATAACTCACAGTATTCTTCCTATATGACCGATACCGGATATTCCCAGTCAGAATCGGGGGAATGGAAAAAAGTCAGAGAGGTTACTCTTACAGAACCTAAAAAGGAAGTCTTACGGGTAAAGAAAGATATTTTGAGTAGAATGCACCCGCTGTTGGAATTGTACTCAGGAATGATCAGCGGGACAAACCCGTATTCTGTAGAAACGGAAACGCAGTTGTTTCTACTAATTGATAAACTCGCAGCATTAACATTAGAATAGGGGATATGATTATGGATGCAACAGTTATTACAGAATTACTGAAACTATCACTTAGTACATACTTCGCCATTGCTAAGGCAAGTGGAGCAACTGAAGAAGAAATTGAAAAAACTTACCAAGAAGAAAAGGCAAAGTTTATTGCTAATGCTCCGAATAAACTTGAAGATGTGTAAATAAAAAATTATTTGTATAATATATAATGCCGGAAGAGAGCAATCTTTTCCGGCATTGTTTTATATTATTTTTTATATCTTTCTCATATCTTCAAACAAAGCTTCTCTTCCTTCAATAAGGTCTTCTACAGAAACAAGATGTTTCATAGCCATACCCCAAAGAGCTTGAAATGGAGATTGTTCAGTCATTTTGGCAGCTATTTTAAAAGCATGAAGACGATCATTATTAAAAGCATATCCAATACCTTTGGCCTAAAGGACATCTTTGATCTTGGTAAGACGCGTGTTAAGTAATTCATCAAAATCTTTTTGTATCATGAATAGCTCCTTTTTTAAATGTCTAAAAAGTTGTTCTTTGGATTATTTTCTTCTGGTATATTTTCTTCTGGTGTATTTTCATAAAGTTCTGTTATTAAATAAAAACTACTTATATTTTTTGTTTCTTTTCCATTATAATCTGTTTCACCAATCTGTCCTTCAATCATCATAGAAATAAAATCAAGTAGTTTAGTTTTATCTGTAAACCAAAAAAGTGTACTATTAATTCTAAGACCAAATTTTCTCATTTCTTTCTCCTTTAATAAGTTATATCATCAAACATAACAGGAAGTTTTTCCTGTAATTCTTTAAGTAATGGAATCATTAGATTATTCCTTTTTTCTTAAGTTCAAAGAAACATCTCTTGGTTGCTTTGGCATCTGCCATAGCATCATGCTCATCTTCAATGTCTTCTTCAAAAAGAAGTTTATGCAGTTCTGAAAGTTTAGGAGGTTTGATATGTCCTTTCACATTTTTTAAATTACACCAGGCTTTAATTGCTTTATCTTGCATAGTGCAAAAGGTATTTGATTCAAGAAAATATCTTGAACGTCCGTAGTCAGAGAGCTTGTTCATATTTCTTTTGAACATTTGATCAAGGAATTTTTCATCAAAAGAAACATGGTGACAAACTCGAAGAGGTTCTGAATCAAGAAGAAGAGCGTAATACTCAAGAACTTCTACTTCTTCCACACCATGTTCCTCAGCATACTCTGGAGTAATACCATGGATATCAATAGTTGCAGGGTGGATGAATCGTCCATGAGGTTTGATTATTTTACAAACTTCTCCTAAATCATTTCCTTCTTCATCACAAAGTATTGCTGCAAGTTGAACAGCAAAAGCTTGTGTTGGATCATCATGAGTTTTTGAGTCTGAAATAAATCCAGATGTTTCTGTGTCGTAGAAAAGATAATTGGTCATTAGATTTCCTTTATTAAAGTTGCTTATAAAAATGAATATAATCTTCATCGGTCCAAGTACTATCAAAAGGATCAACTGAATTATATTCTCCATTTAATATTCTTTTTAATCCTTGTTCTGTACTAAGAATATCCCAAAGATTTTCTTCTTCAAATAACCAAGATTCATTTTTAAGTTCTATTTCTAATATATCCCAAGGCAATCCTTTATTAGAAAATAAACATTGAGCAGAAATTGGTAATAATCTTATTTCTCCTTTATAGTATTTCCAAGGTTGGCAACAAATTTTTACCTTTCTTATTCTTTGTCTTAAATTCATTGTTAAATCATTAATCTATAAATTGTTTTATCCAAGTACTTCTGTGTAATCTTCTTTTCCCTCCTTTTCGTTGGTGTGAATTTTACTGTTGTATGGGATTCTTCACGTTTAATCAACCCAGAAGATTCCGCCATTTTCATATAATCTAAAAGCTCATGAGGTAAGGCATGCATAGAGAAAGAACTAATAAGCTCTTCATACGTAAATCCTTTACTTGATTCGATATAGTCTAAAATCTTAGTATATACCGGAGCATGTCCACCAAGACCAAGTCCTCTAAATGCATTTGGCATTTCTGTTTCTGTAGCTTCAAGAAGTGCAAGAGCTTTTTTGAAATGCTGCGCCGTAATTTCCATTTCATCTGTTTCACTTGCAGAAATAATCATACAAAGTTTATTAAGATGCAATGGTCTACGAGAATTATATCCTTGGAATTTATCATTAGATATATCTTCTGCTGAAGAGAAGTTCTCATACCAATTAATCCAAGAATCTAAGAAATCATTTTTTAATCTGAATGGCCCAGCAAGAAGAGCAATTCTTTGTAAATCTTTAGTAAGATATTCCTGAAGGATTTCTTCATCTTTAGTAAGAAAAGGTAAAGCTATTTTTCTTTCTGGTCCATATCCAACAACAAAGATAATTCGAGAAATCAAACCTCCACCAACAGCATCTTGAGTTAATTTAGTCTGAAGCATTGAAGGAGTGATTGCGCCAAAGATATTTAACCAACAGTTGGAGATATTTTCTGTACCACGTTTTAGAGTAGTATAGTTCCATACATCTGCACAATCGAAGAGATCTGTAAGAGAAGCAATCAGAGTAGGGTCTCTGTCAGAAATAAATACTTGAAATTCCTCTGACCAAACAGAAAGAGATTTGTGGTTTTTCTTTACTCCCTTGGAAGTAAGAAACTCCTCTTCTGATTCCATGATTTCTTTATAAAGTGCTTGGGTGGAGCCAAGAGAATCACTACCTAAGGGAACTTCAAGAGTATGCACAAGAGACTTTGCTCGTTTCATAGCTGTCCCTTTTCTTCCTCCAGGAGGGCCAACTAAAACAGTATAGAAATTAGGATAAACATAACCACGAGAACCCCAATTACAAAATGTCTTTCGACGCAGGGCAGAAGAGATTGCCATAATGCCTGACCAAAGATTATAAAGTCTTGGTGATTCTGTGTTTTGAGTATAGAGCATGTAGTGTTCAAGCCAGTCAGAAAGTTCACGAGACATATGGAAACTCCTTATTTAATACCTGTTGTATTTTCTACACAAAGAAATGTAACTTTTCCTGCTGGAGTTATTATAGAAAAAACTTCCTTTTCTTTCATTAGAAGTAGTTGTCTTTGTGTAGCAATATCATGAATAAATGTTTTTTGTGCTCTATATGGATTATATAAAGTTGTAATATTTTCTTTTGAATTTCTATAAAGTAAACTTAAGAATGTTTCTTGATATGGTGAAAATTCTTTTTTTGTTAATGTTTTTATAAATTTAACTGGATCTTTTTTTAGTTCTTCAATTTCTTCTTTTGTCATTTTATTGCCCTTCTTTATATTGTTTAGCAGATGAACGGACAGTTTATATTCCTATTTTATCAAATGCTTTGTCAATAGATTCTTGATTAAAACTACTAATCTCTGCTGTCTTTCCTGCCCAAACCAATCCGATCTTTGCATCAAGACCTATCTTAAAACTCCTACCTAAATGAGTGAATGTATAACTCATATGATCATCAATGATCTGACAGATTTTTAAGAAGTTTTCTTTTTGATAAAAAGGTACTTGAATAACAACAGAGTCATGAACTGTGACAAGAATATCAATGTCAAAAACTTCTTGGCTTAATCTTGAATCATTACTCATTTTTATCATTCCTCGATTAAGTAATTCTGCTACAGTAGATTGAGGAATATATGAGTAAGCATTACGAAAAAGAGAATCATTCATAATACCTAAGAAACGTTTTGGTCTACCAAAAAGATTATAAAGAATTTTAGTTTCACTAACTTCAGAACGTATTCTACTGTGCCAACGAGGTAAGCCAGGAAAACGATCTGTGTAGGCATTAAGAAATTTCTTGCATTGTGAAGTAGGAATGAAGATATTATCTGCTGCAAGTTGATCTGAGAAAGTTTGTGGTCCCATGTTATAATTGGATGCATGAACAACTCGTTTACCTAAATCTCTCAGAGTTGGTTTATTTGGCTGGCGATTTTTATTATCCGCAAAAATTTCTTCAATGGATTTCTCAAAGATCATACTGGCATTAAACGCATGCACATCAATACCAGAAGTAAATGCTTTAATCATATTTGCATCTTGAGAAAGATAAGCTACAACATGAGCTTCTGCTTTAGCAAGATCGAATTCAGTAAGAAAATAGCCATCATCTGCTTTAAGATATTTCTTAAAAACATAAGGTTGATTTTGAAGATTTGTTCCAGTATCAAAATAAGTTGCTTCAGAAGAAAGACGCCCAGAAGAAGTGCCAGTAATTTTATATGAACATCGGATTTTATTATCTTGATCAGTCTTAACGGTGAAGTATGTAGAAAGAAGTTTTCCTTTCATACGCATTAGAGAGATAAGTTTTGCTGCTTCAGAACCGAGTTTTCCTTTCTGAGCAATACGGCTAAGAGCTACATCATTGCATGTAGGATTACCGGTTTTGATATTTATATAGGGCTTGATCATACAAGTACCGTAGAAATATGCAATCATTTGTTTAGAGGAATTAATATTGAGTTCTTTATTAGTGAGAGTATTCAGATCTTTTTGATGTTGAATTAATTCATCTTCTAATTGTTTTCTGTATTCTTCAATGCCTTCTTTGTCTGCAAGAATACCATTATGAAACATTTCAATAAGAGGTTTATGCAGTTCCATTTGATATGTCATAGCAGCAGAAGCCTCAAAATCAGAAAGTTCTTCAATGAGGTTTTCCATAATTTGAAAAAGATAAGCAGAGTCTTTGGCATTATAATACCAATAATTCCTCCAATCTTTTTGTAGTTCAAAATGTACTTTCTTTCCTTGATCTTTATAATAAGGATGATAAGTATAGACAGAAGTAAGATAATCCAAACCTTTTGGTAGATCAGTATAACAAAGATGTTGTGCAAGCATAGTATCGAAAAAGAAATTATCAGTGACTATTTTAAACTTCCTAAGTATATAGGTAATATCAAACATGCCGTTTTGCATTATCTTACGAATATTAGGAGCTTTAAGAATTCGAGCTAAGCCTTGCCAAATAGCTGTTTCCTGTTGTGCAGTCCAATAGTTTCCATGATTATCCATTAAAGGAATACACATAGAAATAACTTGTTCTCCGTGTTGAATGGCTAAGGAAAAACAAAGCACAAAATCTGGTGGAGCTTCAATGTCAAAAGCTACAATATCTTTTGTTTCAATGAGATTATAGAATTTTAATACATCTTCAAACAAAGGAGAAATAATAAGTTTGATATTTGATTTAAGCAATTCTGGATCTTGTTCTACTTTTTTCATTCTATCAAGATCAATTACAAGAGTGTAGAATGCCTTAGGATCTTTTTCTTTACCTATACCAGTATAGTCAGGATGATAAGAACATATAATTATTTTTCCTGCAAGAGGCCCTGCAAGATGTGTGAATTTTTCTGCTGGAAAAAATGAACCTCGATATTTATGAACTCCTTTGATTTCTGGATCATCAAGGAGAAGTCGAATTGGAAATTCTCCAAGAAGAACGATGATTTTACCTGAGAAATGAGATAGTTCATCTATAAGATTTTTTTGTAACCTACCCCATTCAGGACAGCGATAGCCTTTTTCAGTCCAGATAGATTCTTCTTTAACATTTTGAGCTTTACAAGCAAAAGTGAAATAGCATTCATAAGTAGGTATTCTCACAGCAGACAAAGCTCTATTCATCTGACCACTTCTCGGGCCGGAAAATGGTTCTTGATCTCTGCACTCTATCTTTGTGGGAAAATTACTAACAAATGCAAACCTTGCAGAACGAATATTGTCCGTTGGAGGACAAGAGATCTCAAGCTTAGGAGAATATGGTTGAGTATCTTCTGGAGGAGCAAATGATGTAGGGATTTTTGGGATCATATTAAACCTTTATGTTTATATATTGTTAATACACCAAAAGGAGTTTGTAGATCTTGTTTAATAAAATATTTATTAATATATTTTTGTCTTTCTTTAGAAGACATTTTTAGTATTTGTTTTTGCATTTTTAAAATAATAGTAGAGAGTTTCATAAGAGCTCTCCTAAGATTGCAAAAAGAAGATAGATTATAATAATAAGCATAATCTGAATAACCATAAACTCTGTGCGAAGTTTTTTAAATTGAATATAATTCATTTTATTTCTCCTCAGCATAAATACTCGGAGCTTTGATGATCTCTCCACATTCTGTACATAAATATTTGCGAACTCTTAAAGCAGTAGCAAGAGAAATGCCTACATAGAACTCACACTTTGGTTGTTCTTTATAGCCATTGGGATGAGTTATACGGATGAAAGATACTTCAAGAGGAACGAGATTAAGATGCTTGCAAATTTTATTTTCTTGAATAGTTTCTTTTATTACTTGCTCTTGTGCTTTGGTAATAGTTTGTATAGAAAGTTCAGGGTTAGTTTTTTTTATTGGTGTAATTATTTTACTCATAATTATATCTCCATAAGATTATCTTTTATATTCTTTACTAATTTTTCCAAATAAATATTTTAATTCTGTAATATCTGGTCTATTATATAGTCTATTCCTATGCCCACAAGAAGGGCAGATAAAATTACCTTCTCCTTCATGCCAAGTATCTCCTTCAAAGCATCCATGTGGATGTTCATAATGATGTGTTTGAATGTACTCTAAATCTGCAATAGTAAAAGCCATACCACAACCATGACCAAAATTATTATTTGTACATTGTACAATAGTTCTTTTTTGTTTATCTTCAATTTGTTTATCAATATTTTTAAGCTGAGTTAAAATTTCATCCCGTTTTTTATTTAATTGTTCAAATGTTTCCATTATTATATCTCCATAAAATGTTTCTTGTATTTATAATAAAACTGTGTAGCATCCGATTCACTCAAGTCACAACCAATCGGAATCATGCCAGCTTTCTTGGCTGAGATAAGACAATTTCCTGAGCCAGCAAAACTTGAATGAAATACAACTGCTTCTCTACCCATAGCTTCAAAGAACATATCATAAAGTTTAATCGGCTTCTCCCATTGATGAGTCTTAGCCGAACCAGATGTAGTAGGACAAGAGATTACTGATGGAAAAGATGGAGTATTGAATGTGGCGTTACCCTTGCGAAGAAGAACAAAACATTCAAACATACTTACCATAGTTGTAGAAGGCCTGTTGACTGATCCACCTTGTTTGACCCAAACACCAAATGGTTGAGTTTTAAACCCAACTCTTGCGGCATATTCATTTATAATAGACCACCACTCTTTTCCTGTCCAGCAAAGCATCCATGAATTAGGCATAAGTTTAGAATAGTAAACAGGAAACATAATTGTACAAAAATTTACCATGTCATCTGCAGTCCAGTCTTTTTTTGTTTGAACTTCTTTATTTTGTTGTTGATAATTTGTTTCAAAATCAATTGCATAAGGAGGATCGAGCTCTATGAACCCAATGGATTCGTCAGGGAACTTGGGGACAAAAGTAAAGAGAGATTCAACAACATAAGAGACTTCATTTTCCAAGGAACATTCAGGAAGAGTATAGGGAGAACTTTCTTCTGTGATTTCTTCCTCTTCTGTGCGTTCAACCTCTGAACAATATGGGAGAGAGTCTTTTTTAGTTGATCCATAATCTAACAGATTTGTAATATCATCATCATGCTTAGCGTGGATGACTTGTTTTTCTTTCTTCTTTGGTTGTGTATTAATAGCACTCCCAGACATGAGCTTCTTCATTTTATCTTTTTCTGTATCAGACATAGAAGACATCTTTTTAAATGCTGTGGCTTGCTCAGCCATCTTTTTGTATGTTTCTTGTGCTTGTCCTTTGGACTTGCAGTTCATAAGATCAGGAAAGACTTTGATTCCTGCAGCAAGAGTAAGATCAGTAGATAGTCCTCCGATAGAACAGTTAAATTTCTTTGCTGTGTCTTTGAATGTCCAAGAGACAGGAGGATTTGCGTTCTTTGTTTGATCCACCCAATAAGAGTGCATGGCAAAGCGGAGCATAAGTTCTTCACTCCATGTGAAATTTTTTCTTGCCTCGTTTTCCATATGTTCGATGAAGAGTTTGTCTTCTGAAGAAAGCCCTGGCATAATACGACAAAGAACAGGAATATTTAATTTCTTACAAGCTAAGGTTCTTCTCTCTCCAGCAATGAGAATGTTCTCAGGAGTTATGAGTACTGGATTTAGCTGACCTTGAAGTTGAATTGCTTCAATGAGATCTTTGAGATCACCTTTGTCAGTGCGACTGCGATTGAGAATGATGATATCTTTAGGGTTGCGTTCTTCGATTTGAAATAGTTTAGTCACGTTTATTTTCCTTTATTTAATAATTTTTGTATTAATTCAAACTGTGCTGGAGAAAGTTTATTCAAGGCTTTAAGAGCTTTATCTTCAGTAGATTGAGAAGAAGATTTTTTAGTCTTAGCTTTCTTTTCTTTCTTTGGCAAGCCATCTTTTGTCTTTCTAACTTTTGGAAGCTTTGCAGTTTTTAATCCTTCTATTCTCATAGATTGAATAGATAGGATGAGATCTAACTGAGCAGCTTCGGACATAGAAAGAAAGTCTATGGCTTTTATTCTGTCCATTAGAGGCATAGGTTATCCTTATAAAATATCTTCAAAAAATCTAGCAACTTCAAAAGATGTATTACCTAAAGTATGACTTGCTATAGTAGGGCAATAAAGATATTTAATATCAGATACAGAGGTGGCTTCATATGGACCGATAATAACAGCATCTTTTAAAATATTTTTTCCAAACTCTTGTATAGTGCTTCTAATAGCAGCACAAAGAGTATCTACTACTTCCCTGGGAATTTGCATAATTCTTCCTCTTTCTCCTCTTTTACTTTCATTATTTGTGGAAGAGTCAAACTTCCTTGGCCAGAGGCGTACAGAATAATCTCTTTAATCTTTCCATTGAGAATAAGCATCTGAACTGATTCAAAAATAGTACGAATAAGTTTTGATAACTGACCATGATAAAGCTGATTGGTGACAAAAAGATAAAGCTCTTTTTCGATTTTTACTGTGACTTTTTTTATATCAGGATTCTGATAGTCTTCAGCCATGGGAAAGCTCCTTTATTTTTTTCATAATCTACCTCCAATTTCACTTTCATTAATAGTTAATATATTTAATTCTCTTGCTTTAGTTGTTTTAGTCTCACCAGGGTCTTCTCCAATAATAAGAATATCTGTATGACGAGATACTTGATTGGAGAATGCCCATTTGTATTTTTCTAAATAAGCAATCATTTCATTTCGAGAGATAGAAAGTTTACCTGTGATGCAATAAGATATTTTAGGTATCGGAGGAACAGGGAGAAAAGTAAATCTTTTCATTTCTTTTTTAGCTGTATCAAAGACAATAAACGCATCTGTGAAACTCATCTGTGCTTTTTTAGATACACTTGTAATAAGATGATTTTCAAATACATAATACCAGAGTTTTAAAGCAGTTTTATATGCGAGTTTATCATAGCCTAATGCAGCAATAAAGTGCACAGGATTTTTGTTTACTTCTGCAAGATTTTCATGATATGTTTTGTATTTCTTTTCTCCCCAGGTGGCAAGAAGAAGTCCATCAAGTCCAAATGTCTCAGGTTCAAGCAAGGCATAAGGACGAGAAGAGAGAATATGATATCCCTGTGGTTGTTCGATGATATCTCCAAGCAGGAACTCTCCTATGGATTTTACTTCCATGCCTTTGTCAGAATAGAAATATTCTATTGACTTGATTAATTGGGTTATGCATCGTGGGGAGTTACAAATAAGATGAACGCCTTCCCAGATGAGAATTGAATGACAGGTTGGGCAATTGATTTTCGGTGGATTTAAATAAAGTAAAAAATCAGGGTTTGTTGGTACACCCGGCAACCCGTCAACCGCCGTTAAACGTGAAAATTCAGCGTTTAAACGGGTATCCTGAGCCTCATTCGACACGTCTAAAATTTTTGGAATAATCTCCCCCGCCTTGCCTACGACAATCTCAGAGCCCACCTTAATATCTCTGTCAAACAACCACTTAGCATTGTTGCCTGTAGCCTTGGAATTAGTAGTTCCACAGAGAGAAATTGGTTCATAACAAACAGTTGGGATGACTTTACCTGCACGAGATGTATTCCAAATAATATCTGTAACTATAGTTTTTTTAGTCTGCATAGGGGGCTTCCAGGCAATAGACCAATGATAGAAAGTACCATTATTACCTGTGGTTATTCTTTTTGTCTCATCAAACACTTTTATCATAATACCATCAAGAGGATATAGTTTTGACCACTGATGATAGCATGATAGAAGTGTTTCATTAAGATGGTCAAAAGAACCAGAGAAAAAATAAAGTTGCTGGAGAATTCCATAATCATGCTGAGCAAATTGAATATAATTACCTAAAGAAGGTTCAAGTTTTTCTCTTTGCATCCAGCCAGAGACTACATTTCTTGGATTAGCACCAAATGATTTATCCCAATTAGACCAAGAAATAATAAGCTCACCTTTTAGCATGGATTTAACTGTATTAAGTTGAATAGAAGTAAGATGCCTAGAAACATCCTGACCTTTGATTCCATCTCCATCAAGAATGAGTTTGTTGTTTTCTATACTACTGCCTCTGTAAAATACTGCGGCACAACCATCATATTTTGGTTCAAGAATAAGTTGATCACTTCCAAATCGAGTTAAGAAAGGACGAAGATCATCGGTATTGAATGCTTTTTGTGTACCAAAGATCTGGTATTTGTGCATGGAAAGATTAGTATAATGAGGATTGTTGGTTGTATGATAGAGAACAGGATTTTCTGGATCAAGTTTAAATAGCTCTTGCCAAAGAATATCATATTCTGTATCTGTCATAATAGGATAGTTTTGGATGTAGGCAAAGTTTGCAGCAGAGAGTTGTTTTTCTAATTGAGAGATGTCCATAACTATCCTTCAGCAATAATTTGTTTATAATTTGTAAGTTTTGTTTCTAATCTTTCTGAGGAGTTTTTATATACATGATAAATAATCTTATTAAACCCTTTATTTTGAACAGCATTTTTTATAGGTATTTGATTTAAAAATATTTCATATAATTTATATGTATGATAAGAGTCTTTATCTAAGTCTGCCCACTCATTACAAGCTTTAATGCCTCTTTCTTTGTTTGTAAATACTCCATGACAACCATGGTCATATACACCTTGTTTTAATATTACATAGACTTGATTCATTCTTCTTCCTTTTTAACTTCCCATTCATTACAGACGCTATTAATTACTGCCAGGCGTTTCATAATGGTTCTATTTTTTCTGATGTTTAAATTTTTTAAGCACCAGAAGGATGTATAAATATCTTCTGGTTCAGTGTCTGCACAACAAAAAGTGCAACTAAAACAACTTTTACCAAAGATTTCGGCATGAGTAGAGTAATCAGGCATAAAAACTCCTTAGAATTTATCTAATACAGTTAATATTTCTTCCCATGTGGGCGTGAGAATTTCAAAGTTATTACTTCTTGCATAATCAAATTCTGTAATGCAACCACTGGATCTTTCCCAGAATGGATGCATAGCGATAGAATCACAGCGGGAGAGCATAATCATAGTTCCATGGAGAAAGACTTTATCAGGCATTAAACCATCAAAGTTTGCAGTATTAAGATGAGGACAAATAACTGCATAACCTTTGAGCCAATAGTATTGTGACATGAGTTTGGCTTCATGGATGTTTTGCTGGAGACGGACTATGGTTTTTGTTCGATATGGTGCAGCGATGTAGAGAAGTTGCATTAAAATCTCCTTTTCATTTTTGATCTTTCAGCAGGACCATTAGTAGAATTCCATAAAACAGGATAAAAGAAAATACTTTTTCTTTTTTTTTTTTTTTTTTTTTTTTTTTTCTTGGCATCTGAAAGTTTTAAATATGAACATTTTTGTTTAAGAGATGAGATAATTTGATTGTAAGAAAATTTTGATTTATATTTAGACATGCTTTTTTCTCATTTTAATTTCCCAACCCAGAAGAGGTATTCTTCTGAGTTGGGAAGGTAACTTCTCATGGTTCAACTGTTGAACGAAATTGACTTTATTTTTTCTGTATAACTTTCAAAAGGACATTCTTTTCCGGATACTGAGGAACCAGCTTTCCGTTATCATCTTCGACTTCCCCTGAGTCATAGCCTACCATACCTACAAATTCAAGGTCTGTAAAATCCTCCGCAGGATGTTCTTCTTCTGGGTCAAGACCAAGAGCTCGGATGAATTCTTTGAGCATCCGCCACATGGTTTCATTGGTTGTTTCATCGTCTTTCTGGTAATCACCATAGTTGCCGAAATTTACCTGGTGCATAATTTCTTTTACTTCAGGCTCACCGTCGATAGAAATGATAAACAATGCTCCAGTTCTGCCTGAGGAGCATTTTTTCATTACCATCTTGTTGATAATGAGGTCCATTTCCTGAGGGGATTCGAGTTTAATAACTTTTTTGTCTTTGATGTGGGAAAGATTTGGTATCATGTTTTTCTCCTATTAGGTTGTTTGCAGAGGAAGTATTCCTACTGCGTGGTTAAAAAGATTTATTTTATTCTTCTATTACTTTCCAATTTTCAGCAAATAAATCAATCATGGTTTCTTTCCAAGGAACAATGCCAAAACGACTTTCAACATAAAGATATGGAGCGGTCATTTTACTATGTCCATCTGGATATTGAGCTTTAATAAACACATCAGCAGCCCAATGAGGAAGTCTCATACTATTCCCGTGCTTTACTTCTTCAAATGCATCACCAAAATTCATTTTATTTCCTCCTTTTTGGATTAAAAAGTATCTTTTTTTGCTAAATATGCTTTTACTAAATCATCCATTTTTGGATCTTTTTTCTTGTCCATGGAAAAACTTCTGGACTTTGCTTCGAACTTGTTTCTTTCTTTGAAATACATAATTTGTTCATCTCCTTTGAATTCTAAAAGATATGTTTCATCAAAGTCTTTAGGTAGGATTTGTCTAAACTGTCCATTAACAAACGGATAACGAGCGATTACTTCTTGATTTTTATTAAGTAATACATGTAAATGTGAAGTTATAGCTACTGCACAAGGCAAATCTTGCAAAGAACTTACTAAAGTTTGCATCCAATTAAGTAATTGCCCCCAATGAGGTTCAGACATACCAAGTTTGTGATCAATTTTCTTACCAATGCCAGAAGGAGTTTTACCGTCTTTCTGGAGTATTTCTTTTATTGCATTTTGATTTAAAGAAGTAAGACTATCTACACAGAGAATACCATTCTGTTCTGCCAGATAATCAAACTTTCCTGCTTTTTCATCTTCTTGAAATTTACTCCAAAAATCTGAGAATTTAAAATCATTTCCAGACATAATGTCTATTGAAATGTTGGTTCTATTATCCTTTCGTAGATTCTTTATAATTGTTTTCTCTCCGCCTTTGTCTATCATATAGAAATGCACAGGACCGAGAGTGTATTTACTTACAAAATCTGTTTTTCCTCCTCCAGAATTCGCAACCAAAAGAAAGGTAAGATCGAAGACATTCTCTGGAGGAGTGAAAGAAGTAAATGGATTTGTCATAGGAGTTCCTTTTTCAACTTATTTGTATTTTTAGAATATTTATGACAAAGATAATTTATTATATTATAAATTGCTTGTAAAATCTCTTTTTCTTCCTCAGTAATAAATGTAGAGTTTATCAACTGTGCTGTAATTGTGCGCAGTGATAGAAACACACCTTTTTGTCTAAATTCTCGATTCTGTTGAAAGTCTTGTTTTTTACTTCTCATAATATGTCCTCTCTTATTCTTTCAACTCTAAGATAAAAAATCTTTTTAACTCTTGTTCTTTGTCTTCTGGATATTGAAAAGACCATTTACTTCCATATCTTCTAACCATTTCTTCTCTGGCAGAAGAAAATGTCCCCCAGATACGAACAAATTTATTTGGATGAGCTTGACCATAGCCAAAAGTAAATAACCAATTTTGTTCACCAGAAACTTTTTCTTCAAGTTCATTTATTTGTCCTGAAATCATAATATCTCCTTTAACTTTCTTTTCATGCTTGCCTCATGCTCGTCCGGGTCCCACTCGTTGATGATAAATCCTCTTGGTGGATTGTCTTTCCAGAGAAGAGGATTGTTTCTGTCAACACAAAGAGATTTATATGGACAAGTAGTCATAAATGTTGTACATGGATAACCAGGATTTTTTCTGAAAGACTTAATACAATCATTGCGTTTTAAACAAGTCTCTTGATCTTGCTTTAGCATAAGCAGATCTATTAATATGTTTTGAACATGATAACAAATGTCTTCATAATCTTGCTCTAATGCTGCCTTGCGTTTGTTAATGGTATATCTTTGAAATTTAATTTCTGTTTTTTGAAAGAAACTCACATTGTATAACATTTCAGGAATACGTTCAAAATACATATATCCTGCAATCATATATCCTGCTGTTTGCATAGACATTTCATAAGAAACCTGGGTTGTGCTGTATTCTTTTGATCCTGTTTTATGATCAGTAATGAGAAGATTTCCAGATGGTTTTTTCAATTGAGCTAAATCCAATCTTCCTATATATCTTGGTAATCCTGGAGTATGTTGTGAAAGATCCAATGCAAAAGGAGCTTCAATGGCAATAATCTGATGTTTACTATCTTCTTCTAAATATCTATTCCAGTATTTTTTATAAACATTTGCTGCGTGACCAGGAGATTTAGGGAAAATAATATCTTCATCTGGCCAAGTTGAGGCTCCTTCTACAGACCACAAGCGGTTAAAAGCACGAACTGCAATTTCTGTAGCAGATTTAGCTGTTAACTTTTCTCCTGCTTGGATTCTTTTATAAACTTCTTCTTTTCCATAGTGCCAGCAAGAGCCAAAAACAAGATGAATTGATTTCTTTCCACGAAAATGAAAAATGTACTGGAAGAGAAACTTCCTTGGACATTCCATATAAGTAGAAAGAGAAGAATAGTCTATTTTTTCAAGATAGTTCATTAGATAAAAAGAATTTCCCAAGGAAAAGATCTACCGGTTTCTTTTTCACAAGATGAAACAATATAAATAATAGAGTTTTTTGTTTCTTCTTCTCGGTTAATAATCCGACTCATGATTGTAGGTCTTTCGTCAACACCAGCAGCAAAAAGTTTTTCTTGGAGTTGGTCTTTTGCATAATCTAACTGATAAAATCTTTCTTTAAGATCTTGGACTTCTTTTTCTTTCTGATCCAACGCTGCTTTGAGTTCTTCTTTGGTTGTGTATTTGATATTTGGAATACTTGGATTATTTTCTGATTTCATTTTGTTTCCTCCCCGTGAAAAATCCCTGCACAGAGTGTGTCCCTGTGCAGGGATTAAATATAATTATAAAATATTTTATATTAAACTTTCTTCTTTATTCTGCCTGTGTTTTGGCTTTGTATGCTGCCAACACATTTGCCATGGTCTCCGGATCAAGTCCCTGAAGAACCTCAAGAGCTTTCTCTTCTGCTGTTTTCTGAACTCTGAGTTCGGGAATCCAATTGATGTCCCAAGCAGCTTTGATATCATCATCTGAATTGATAAACTCTCCTGCTTCGTTCTGAGCTTCGAGCTTTCCTCTGACGATACTTCTGAGCATGATCTGAAGAGAGCCTTTGGTTTTGCCAAGAACCAGATCTTCCCCAACGAGTGCAACCATGTCTGCAAGGGTTTCTACCTGCATGACTTTGGGGAGCTCAAGGGAAATACTTCTGTTGACTTTTTCTGCATTTGTAATAAATTCGGACATTGTTTGTTTCTCCTATATAGTGAGAGTTATAAATTGGGTTTCCCCGTGACTATTGTGCGGAACATTCCACACAAAGCCGGTCTTAAACACCCCTGTACAATATCAAACTTTTTAACCTTTGTCAAGAGGAGTTTTTACTTTTTTTAAAAATATTTTTCAATCAAAATCTCTTTCTTTTCTTTCTTCTGTGATTTTTCTTTCTTCATATTGTTTAGCAGATGAACGAAGAGTTAATCTGTTTCTGACTGTGAAACCAAGGCCCAATATGCTCTTCCATTTTTCAGTGCTTGTTCTCCCAATGCTTCACAATCATAAATTAATAGTTTTTCCTGCGCTCTTGTCAAAGCCACATAAAGAATGTTTGTCTCTTCTTGAGAAATATGACTAAATTCATCCAGAGGATATTTAAAGTCATTAGAAAGCTTAACTATTTTCCATTCTAATCCTTTGGCTTTATGAGTAGTTGTTATAGTTATGCTCTTGTCTGTTGATTTTGATAGAGTTTTATATAAACAAGCAAGTAAATTGTCAAATCCATGTTTTTTGATGATATTTAATATTGCTTTAAATCCCCCACCTTGTGAAGACTCGGCATATTCAACAAACTCATCATAATTGTTAAAAAGTTTTAGCTCAAAGTGATTGGATTTTCTTCCTCTATGAAGATTTTCAATTCCTTCGATAAGGGATATTAATGGTTCTGGGCCGCCAAGAAGAAATACTGGATAATGAGGCAGAGTTGCGATGGTTTCTGCGATTAATCCAGCATTGGTACGGCAGATAATACAATTAGGAATAATTCCTTTTCTTTCTGTGACTATTTCACAAGATTTATCTATTCCAGTAATAGGTTTTATTCTATTTTCTGGCTTTGAGTATGAGTTTATCACCTTGTTTGCTAAATTAGCAATTTCTTGGCCAAATCTAAAAGATTGGGTTATTTCTATAGTTTGAAAATTTACTCTTGTCATGGCATTCACAGCTCCACGCCAAGAGTAAATTTGTTGAAATCTATCTCCAGCAAAAATAACTTGTGTATTTAGTTGATTTAATATTACATCTAACATTACTGGATTGGCATCTTGGCTTTCATCAAAGAGAATGAAATCTTTATTAAGCCTTGGCTGCCCCAATGCCCAGATCTTGAGATAAACATCATGAGTTATTGGAATTGTTTCAGAAGGATTTATAAGTTTCTGCCAGAGTTTTTGACTTAATTGTGCTATTTCTTCTTGTTCTTTTTCAATAACATATTTTGTAGCATTTGTAATTGGCCAAGGGACATGGGATGGAAGGATTTGATTATCTGCTGAATAACAAAAATACCTGATAGTCTCAAGGATTTGATAAGCTTTGTTGTTGATAGTATTATAAATTCCTGGAGATCCTAAATCCATTATTTCTGTGAGCTGTTTTCCAGTAAGTTTGGCTAGTCTGTCTTTATACTTATATCCTTCAGCACCAAAAGCTAAAGCATGACCAGTCTTACAGATTGTTGTGTTTTTAGGAAATTTACTTGCTGCTTCAATAGTGGAGTTTTTTGAGAAAGTAATATTATATCCACTTCCTTTTATCTTTCTTGCCAGTACCAGCAATGTCATGGTTTTACCACTTCCTGCGGGTGCTTGAAGAATGAGATTATTTCCTTCTAATCCAAGATCAACTGCGAGAGATTGTTCTTGGGACAGCTCTGTTCCTTTGTATTTGTGCATGAGAGCCTCCTTTATTTTATCTTTTCAAATCAGTTTGATGGATTCCATTTATTATCATTATATGGTAAAAGATTACAATCTGCAAAATAGGATTTTATGTCATCTCCAAATTTACTTCTATATAAAAAACCATCTCCAAGTGGAGCAGTAAAAAAACCAGCAATAGTTTGTGGGTCTGTAGTATAAGCTTTATAATGTTTAACGACAATATCTCCGAATTTAAGCTCTTTTGGAGATTTGACCATTTTTGATGAAAAGTTTTGTTGCTAGTCTGAGAGTATACTCATAATGTTTTTTCTTTTTCTTTGTTATAAGTTAAAACTACATATTTGTTTTGTTTCAGGAATCATTCTTCCTGTTTGAATTATTTGACAATAAGCAGAAACAATATCTATATCAAGAGTGAAATCTTTTTCTGGATGAGTATAATAATATTCTTGTCTGTTTGTGTTTATTCCTGATCTTTTTTCATCAAACTTCCAACCAAAAAGAAGATCTTCTTCAAGATCATCTAAAAAATCGTGAAGCTGGAAGAGTGTGAGATCTTTTGGAGCTGAAAGAAGAATATATCCTTCATAATAGTCCCCAATGAAATTATAATCTTTAGCAAATTCACAGATGTCATAAAACAAGTTTAATTTTGAGAGTTGGGTTTTTAAATTAAGTATTTTCTTTTCGGCATCTTTTTTAATTTGTTCAATTTCTTCATGTGGAAATAAATTCATTGTTTCTCCTCCATGACTTTTCTTGGTTGATAGATTGTTCCTATATCTGGGCCGTGACTGTACAACTTTTCTTTGCAATATTGACAGTGAGAATAACCTAACACTATTCTTTGTTCATTATGCGTTGTTTTGCAATTAAAAGCTTTGAGACTTCTATAGTTTCCACCTTTAATAATTGGATTTCTTTCTTTTCTCAATCTTAGAACTCTGTTCCATTCATATTCAAAGCCTTCTTCAAAGCATTTTGGATGTTTTTTGAATGGTAATCTACCTGAGCTCGTCCATGGATAAACAGGAATTCTTTCTTGTTTTGTTTCTATAAGCATTTTTTGTTTTCTCCTATGTTTAAAACACTCCATCTTTCATATCTGTTAATATCTTGTCTCTGATTTCTTTTGGTAACCTCCCCAGAGCTTTGATTGCTTTATCTGCTGTTCGTTTGGCCAAGTCATAGGTTTTTGCTGGTTTGAGAGGTTTGCTGTTTCTTGCTTTAGCAAGAGCCAGCTCTCTATCTAATTGACTATATACTTTTACCTCATATTCATAGGCACTTTTAACTGTATACCAGATTTGTTCTTGTTTATTGAGTATTTTTTTCTTCTCAATTACTTTTTTTCTGCTGACTTGAAAGGCTTTTTCTAATCGCTCGATTTCCTGCTCTGTTGATTCGGTTGTCATTTGTTTTCCTTTCTTCTGTTGGTTCAACTGCTAAACAAAATGAGGTTAGACTTTCTTTAGTCTTCGTTTTCTTCCTCGTCTTTTTCTCTCATCTCTGGTGTTATTGTCCAATCATTTATTATTTTTTTTTCTGAACCTGTTTCTATGTCTTCGTGCAAGGCTTGTGGTAGGTTTAATTTACTTCCTATTATCTTTTCCATAGAGAAATTAGGTTTTCCCTTGCCTTGGGTGGTTAAATTGTTAACTATGATTAAGCTTTCCTTGCTTGCTTCAAAGGGTAAACTATGAGTTAGATAGTTCACACCGTGGAGAAAGCTTTGTTTGCAGATTGCACTCAAGCTATTTATATCTGCTACTCTGTCGAAAGCTTTTAATCCGTCAATAGCTTTTGCAATCAATACTGGATTAAGGCGAAAGCTAACTACTATGCTTTTAGGATGTTTGCTCATGATTTTCCCCCTTCTTCTTTTCTTATCCTGCATACCTTACTGTTTTGATTTTTTGGTAGACTTCACCATTTATTAGTAATATCTCTGGCATGGGTTGAGTTTCTGGTTTTACCATCCAACCTATTAATGGTTCGTCTATACTACTTATTGGATGTTCCTGAGAAATTTCTCTGGTTTTGGTTTCTTGCCATATTTCTGCCCCGCTAAATCCCACTTGGTACTTTTCTTTGTCTTTGTTGTCTTTGGACATTTGTTTTTTCCTTTGGTAAATTTACTTGTGTATCAAAACCACAGTCTTCTGTGGCTTGATTTACTGCTTTTGGTAAAGATAAGTTTTCTTCTTCAATTAGTTTTGCTGCAAGTTTAATTGCTTTTTTGAATTTTTCCATCTTTTTGTTTATTCTTTATTAATTTTTAACTAAATAGATCATCCAAGTAATCTTGCTCCAGATTAAAATATTCTTCACAGATATTTTCTGCGGCGTCGTCATTCTCTTCATCTATGTAATCAAAATAT
>Ga0209318_1000855_pt1 | contig 24376 bp, 20 predicted proteins | sample RifGroE1_FD_183999 | JGI IMG/M metagenome (GOLD analysis project Ga0209318, IMG submission 183999) | Groundwater microbial communities from Rifle, Colorado, USA - Groundwater E1 (SPAdes) (version 2) | ecosystem: Environmental > Aquatic > Deep subsurface > Groundwater | place: Rifle, Colorado...
AGCGTTAGAGATGACCGAGAGGGCGCTAACCCGATCTTTGGTGAGTATGTCTTGCTCGTTGACGCCAATAATGGCAGTGGGGACATCCGTACCTTTGGCGGGAGCAGAGAGGACAATGAACTCGGCGCCTCCCTGAATATGAAGTGAGGCTTTCTCGAGGCTGGTGAAGACGCCAGTGGATTCTATGACCACCTTGGCTTTGTAGGTACCCCAGGGGATCTTCGCAGGCTCGCGCTGAGCCAGAACCGGGATGCGTACCTGACGTTTGGGGTGTTCGACGGTGATGTAACCAAGAAGAGGGTTGCCGTCGGAAACCTGATCCGGAGTCTGGACCTCTTCAGAGGAGATAGGATAGGGAAGGACTCCGTAGGAGGTGTCGTACTTGAGAAGATAGGCCCAGCCTTTAACCCCTAGGGAGCCAGAGGTATTGATAGCCACGAGATCGAGGGTGTCTAAGTGGTCTTTTAGCCAGATCCTAGCAGAGGACCTCCCGATGCGACCGAACCCGTTAATGGAAAAGTTAATCATGGACAGTAAGATTGATTACTAATGGCCTTTAAAACGACCCTTAATCAATATTACTATTTTTTGAGTGAATTTAATACTTCCAGGAGTGGATGTGTGCCTGTGGCCAGGAATTCAAGCATGGCACCGCCACCGGTGGAAATGAACCCATAGTCGGTATAGGCGAAGCCCAGAGAGGGTATCGCCGAAAGAGTATCTCCACCACCTAAGATCGTAAAGGCGGAGGAGTCTTTGAGGCCCTGGAGGACCTTCCTGGTGCCATTGGCATGGACTCCATCTTCATAGAGGCCTAGGGGCCCGTTGAGCACGACTGTCTTGGCTCTGGCTATCTCAGAGAGGAATAGAGCAATGGCTCCTTCGTTGAGATCAAGGCCGTCTACAGTAAGGAATTGGGGAGCAGCCAGTTTCCCCCCCAGAAGAACCCGATCAAAATAGGGTCGGATCTTCTCAATGATCTCAAGTTTGTCTGTTTTTGCGCCCGAGGCGATGAGAAGAGTGGGGTGTTCAGGCTCTTTGAGCACCCGAGTGAGCGCAGCCACCTCTTTATCGAATTGAAAACCGGTCATTGTAGGCACGATTTCGGGTATTATACGCATGGAGGCACAGGGTCTATATGTTGAAAATGCGTCATAAATGTATAAATCGGCTCCGGTAGCAATTCGGGAGGCAAATCCCCTGTCTTCATTTTCTTCACCCGGATGGAAGCGTAGGTTGTCCAGTAGAGAAATGGGGAAGTCCCCTGTCCACCACTCCCCTGGAGAAAAACCCGAAGGAATGAGAGGAATATCCCTATTCAGCCTCGTTTTTAGCCACTCTTGAACAGGAGCCAGGCTCAAAGAGGGATCTTGACCTTCCGGGCGTCCCATATGCCCTATCAGCAGGGTACGGTGGGCGTTTTCCAGACACATATTAATTGTGGGAAGTAGAGCCTCAAGCCTGAAGGTGTTTTCTACCCTGCCGTCTTTGACAGGCACGTCCAGGTCGGAACGGATAATGACTTTCTTGTCTTTTAGCTGTTCTGGGGTAAGCATAGTACTAGTGTATACCAGAGGGTTATCCCGTGCCTGAGCAGAGCTTGTTTTCGGCCCCTTGACTTGACTTTATAGGATTCCGGTGTTACCATAACCGGCGTCTAGATTTGTCTAGACATTTTTGTAACTATGAGGCGGGTTTATACCCGCGTCTATGATACTAAACATACTACCTAAAACAAGGATCTCTAACCCCTTCTCAAAACTTCTGAGACCTTTATTCGAAAAGAAATGGATCAGAACCGCTTTAGGCGGTGGGTTTGCAGTTACATCCCTGGCTTCAGGCTTGTTTCTCATCCCTGCCGATAATGCTACCGTTCTGGCCAACTATCCAGCCATAGATACTGAGATTGTTCTTGAAACCAAAAAGAGCATGGCTAATGTTTTGCCGGACTTTACCGGTGTCTCTCAGGGTTTCCGCCTAGGACACCCAGGAGTCGACATTACAGCTCCTTTGGGATCCAAGTTGTTCCCTCTTAAGAGCGGTGTGGTCGTTCGTGTCGAAAACTCAAAATGGAACTACGGTAGAGCCGTGTATGTTGACCATGGAAACGGTTTACTCACCCTTTATGCTCATATGGGCAAAATCTATGTTGAGGAAGGCGAAGAGGTAACCACCGAAAAACCCATTGGGGAAGTCGGATTAACCGGTAAAACCACCGGCCCCCATTTGCACCTGGAGGTCAAGAAATACGAGAGGATCGTCAACCCCAGACCTTACTTGTCCCTTAACAAGGACTAAAACAATTCTCAACAACTTTTCCATGGCTTTTGCTTGATTTATTAATCCTTTTTGTTGTGTGGAAAACTCAATTATTTTGGGGATATCTATTTTGTGGAGTATAATATAGGTATCGAACACTGACACAGAACATGGATGGAGGAGGCTTTCTTGAGAATTTTTATCTTAAATGAATCTCTTGACCCGGGCGTTCAGATCGATATGGCCAACTTACTCGGTTTTGATATAGCATTATCCGAGTTTAAAGACGATATGACCATAGTCTATGCCTTTTCGAATGAAGCTATGACAGCCTTGCCTACTCTCCGTTTTTTTAAGAAGATGGAAAAAAGCCCGACCCCGGACACCTGGGTAAGGATCGGCAGCATGGAGCGTACTCTGAATTATTTAATGGAGAACAACCAAGTTACCGAGATTTTCCGTCAGACATAATATTCATTTATCCAAAGACCCCGGTATTCGGGGTCTTTTTTTATCGGATGTTTAAAATACGAAAGGTTGATCCGTTCAGATCAATATCATCCCCCACTTTAGACCCAGTTAGTTTTTGACCAAGGGGAGAATCCTGGGACACAAGAGTGATGTCCCCAGTCCTTTCACCGCCAAGACCTTTCGGGACCAGAGAAAATTGCTTGTCCCCCACTGGAGTCGAGAGAGTGAAGAGGACGGGAAGGACATTTTTTATTTCCCTTTTTAGAGAGAGCAGTCTTTTCTTTTCATCGTTAAGTGAATCTATCATTTGTTCTGCGAGCTGACGAGATTTGTCGGAATGGGATTCCATAGGGGTGGCTGAGTGGTCCCGCTCGAAGATAGCCGACTGAAGATGTTTCTCCAGAAAGGCAATTTTTTGGTCCAAAATGTCAGAAAGATTGATCATTTGTTGATTATATCTTCTCGAGACTCATCCAAAGGAGCCGGCAGGCATGAGTTCTGTGCGGTCGCCAGGTCTCTGACTGTTTGAGGATGGCGTTTTTGTCGTTCCTGTTTATGCCATATAGTTTTTCGATAGCTGTGCGTAATCCTAGATCACCAATTGAAAAGATATCCTGACGGTGGAGAGTGAAGATGAGAAACATTTCTACAGTCCAAGGACCGACTCCTTTGATCTCGAGTAATTGGGAGGCTATCTCTTCATCGGAGAGAGCTTCAAAAGACTCTAGGGTTATTTTGTTGTCTTCTATGGCTTGAGCTATATTTTTAACGTAGAGGGCTTTGGAGTTGGAAAGGCCAACCGAACGGAGTGTTTCTGCCTGGGTGTCTAACATCGCTTTCGGAGTGGGAGTCTCCGGATAGAGAGAGAGCAAACGATTAAAAATACTTTTTGCAGCTTTCATTGAAAGTTGTTGGCCAGTAACAATCTCAATGAGACTAAGAAAGCTATCCGGTTGCTGACCCCAGTATTCCTTAACGACGAAACTACTAAGAAGTTTTTTCATTACCGGGTCTCGAGAGAGATGTTCCTTGGTTTTTTCGTCCATGTAAGTGATGATAACAAAAAAGACCCCAGCTCGGGGTCTTTTTTGTTATCTAATTTTAGTTACTTTTACATGCCCATACCGCCCATGTCGGGGGCTTCAGGCTTTTTCTCTTCGGGAATGTCGGTGATGAGACATTCTGTGGTGAGAATCATACTGGCGACCGAAGCAGCGTTCTGAAGAGCCGACTTGGTAACTTTTACCGGGTCAAGAATGCCGGCTTTGATCATGTCCTCAAATTGAAGAGTTAACGAGTTGAAACCGTAGTTAAGGGTAGTACTCTCTTCAACTTTTCTGACAACCCAACCTGCATCTGCTCCGGAGTTAATGGCTAACCAACGAAGTGGTTGGCTGAGGGATTCTCTGACGATCTGAATGCCCACTTCTTCATCGGAGTTTTCGGCTTTGACCTTATCAAGAGCTTTGGCGGCTCTGATGAGGGCAACACCACCACCGGGGACGATTCCCTCTTCAATGGCAGCCTTGGTAGCGCCGACGGCGTCTTTAACTCTTTCTTTAAGCTCGTTCAGCTCTACTTCGGTAGCGGCACCAACTTTGATGACGGCGACTCCACCGGAGAGTTTGGCCAAACGCTCAGAATATTTATCTTTGTCGAATTCCGAGGTCGATTTGGAATACTCTTTCTTGATCTGGTCGAGGCGAGCCTTAATCTCTTTGGCGATGCCCTTGCCACCGATGATCTGAGTATTGTCTTTATCCGACCAGACGCGATCGGCACGACCGAGGTCTTCGATGGTGACGGAGTCGATCTTACGACCGGTGTCTTCGGAGATGAGAGTACCACCAGTCAGAACAGCGATATCCTGGAGGATGGCCTTGCGACGGTCACCAAATGCCGGGGCTTTGACAGCTAAGATATTGAAGGTGCCACGCATCTTGTTGATAGCGAGGGTAGCAAGCGCTTCTCCTTCGATATCATCGGCGAGGATGACAATGTTCTTACTAACCTTCATGGTGTTTTCCAGGAAAGGAAGTAAGTCACTGATGGCGGAGATCTTCTGATCAGTAATGAGAATGTAAGGATTTTCGATAACGGCTTCCATGTTGCCCGGATCAGTGACGAAGTAGGCAGAGGCGTAGCCCTTGTCAAACTGCATACCATCTTTGTGTTCGATCTCGAATTCCATTCCCTTGGACTCTTCAACGGTGACGACACCGTCGCGACCGACGAGTCTGAGAGCTTCAGAAATTTTGGCTCCGATCTCGGGGTTCTGAGCGGAGATGGTTGCAACGGATTGCCATTCTTCTTCGGAGAGATCTTTTTTGATCTTTCCCAATTCAACAACAACGGCGTCAACAGCCTTGTCGATACCGCGCTTCATTTGCATGGGGTTGGCACCGGCGGCAATGTTCTTCATACCGGCGACCACAATCTGTTGAGCGAGAAGAGTGGCTGTCGTGGTACCGTCTCCGGCAATATCGTTGGTTTTACTGGCAGCTTCTTTAACCAACTGAGCCCCCATATTTTCGAATGGATCAGGAAGTTCAACTTCTTTGGCGACCGAAACTCCATCATGGAGGACGGTGGGGCCACCCCACTTTTTGTCGATGGCTACGTTGCGTCCCTTGGGACCAAGAGTAGTAACAACGGCTTTGGCCAGTTTATTAACGCCTGCGACTAGCTTTCCCCTAGCGTCTTCGGAAAAGATGATTTGTTTTGCCATATATTTTGTTTTAAAAATTAATTCTTTACAATGGCGAGAATATCGTCGAATCTCAGAAATTGATATTCGGTGTCGCCGATCTGGACTTCATTGCCTCCCCACTTCTTGTAGACAACGGTGTCTCCTTTTTTTACGGGAGACGAAGATTTAACGCCACGGTCATTGACCATGTCATCTCCAGCGGCGAGAACGGTTCCATATTGGGGTTTTTCCTCATGAGAATCAGGAAGATACAGACCCGAGGCGGTCTTTTTTTCTTGTTTGGCAGGTTCGACCAGGATATATCCCGGTCCGGGCTGCAATTTTTTAACGGTTAGAGTGTTAACCATATTTTTAGATGATTAGTAACAGCGGCGAGGATGAGTATACTACAGATACAACGTCGATTTGTACTTAATAATAGCACTCATTCCCCTAGAGTGCTATTTTTACAGAAATATTGGACTCTTGTCAAGAGCCTTAGAGAGCGGCTCCCTGGAAACCGGGGCAATTCGCTTTCGCCCAGCTTAAGAAGTCAGGCTGGCATTGAGGATTAGCCACTCCGCTTGGATCGGGCAGACAATCAACAAACTCCGTAGTCGGACAGGTGTATGAGACGGTGCCTTCTGTGCCGGTCAGGCGAAAGGAATCAATGATGGTCTGTTTGGCTTCATATGTTTGAGAAGAAACCACCGGAATGGTGGTGGAACCAGGGACAAAACTGAGGGAATATATTTTGGTCTTTCCGGGGATGTAGATGGTCCTGCCGGTGAGTCCTGCAGCCAGGAATTCCTCCTCTCTCTCGATGCCAGCGATGCCATTGACGGTGATCTCGGTCGAGCTAATGACGTTTTTGCTGGGTTTACCTTCGAAAGCAGTCAGAGCAATTTGATCCTGTAGGGCCAAGTACTCCAACAAAGTAGTTCCTGCTGCCAAGTCTTGGACCAGAATTTCGAAGGTGCTCTCATCCGGAGCTTGGTACTGGAAAAGGTATGGGAACTCCCCTGCGGAAACTATTTGCCAACTACTCGGGATTTGGACCGTAAAATTATAATCAATGCTGTCGACGGTTTGAAGGTCTGATGTAGGAGTAAGGTCGGAGGGAGTTTCAGAGGCAGGTGGGGGCGGGGCTGAGGGAAGAGGACTCATTGATGGAAGAAAGTTAGCTGCCAAGACGCCAACCAGAGTACCAACGAGGATCAAGGCAAAGGCTATGAGCACGATCTTGAGAGTACCAGAGGATTCTTTTCGGGGTTCCGGGTCCATGGGGGTCACAGGAGAGGGAGTGTATTCAGAGCTTGGGGTAGGTTCAAACGGAGGGGTTTCCACGGGAGGCATAGTATTCATGGGAGGAGTGAAATCCATATCCTGAGGCGGAAAAGTCCCAGACATAGTTTCGGGTTGAGAAGGAGGAAATGGCTCGGAAGATTCTACGGGTCTAAAGGGGATATGCTCTGTTTTATCTTCAGCCTGAGTAATCAGTTCGTCTTCTGGTGCGGGAATAATACCTGACTCAGGATCAGGGACGAGGTGAGTTTCCATCTGATCTGGGGGTGTCTCCATCGGGGGAAGAGGATCCTGTTCCGGTTGGATTACCGGCTGGTCGAGGGGTGGAAGAGGCTGGTCTTGAGTAGGAGGAACGGGGCTGGAATTGGTGTCTTGATTGGGATTGGGATTGTTGGGATCCATGATATCTTGGTCTTTCTTGATAATTTGACCTTGGAGCGGGAGGCTGCGAGGAGACTAAAAGTCCTTTGTCCCTGAGCCGGTTAAGAATCATGCTCAGGATACGAAGCTTCCCACCAGTATTGGTCTCTTTAATCAGTTTATACGCTTCTTCAAAATTTAGCCACTTGTAATCATTAAATTCTGTAGCGGAGATGAGAAGATCGGTCGATTTGGCCTGAGAAATGAGGAAATAATAGTATTTTCCTTTCATGGTGACTGATTCACCCGAGTCGGTGGCCATGTCACGCAGGCCTTGTTTTCCCGGTGGAAACTCAATCTTGTCTTCGCCAACAAGTTCCGGCTTTTCGGCGTTCTTGACAAAGTCTTCGGTGACTTCATCGGAGAGTTCTCTTTGAAAGGCGGTCTCGAGAGTCTCTTTATTGTCTATCCCCCCTTGAGGGAGGGTCCACATATTGTGAATTTTTTGGAAGACGACCAATATTTTTTTATCATTCAGGAAACAACCAACGACACTGGGGCGAAGACCTTGACCACGGAGCTTATCAAGATCTTCAAGCGAGGGTACTCTGGGTGTATATTCCGGTTCTGATGGGCGAGGAGCTTGCACGGGAGGTTGAGGATGTGGTGTGAATTCAGGGCGAGGTGGAGGAGCACTTTCCCGCTGAGGAGGAGCAGGAGGGGGGGTGTAAGGTCTGGGGGCAGGGGCTGGCCGGGGCTCGTAACGAGGCTGGGGTGCAAAGCGTCTGTCATCGCGACGGGGATACTCACCTCTAGCTGGGGCTGAAGGCGGGCTGACGTTGACCTGGGACATGTCCATCGGCTTAGTTTCCCGATAGAATTTTTCGGTTGTCTGAGCAAGAACGGTAGCCCGATTGCCGGTTTCTGTTTTGGATATCGGGAGAGTGTAGGCCGGAAAAGGCATCGATATGGTTGCATTGACCGACATCTTGGTGAGAATCTGGTGCTTGGGTAGACTGACTAAGTCATCTTGGGTGTAAAGATTCCCCAGCTCGTTCATAAGTCTGTTGGCATCTGCGGCACCGACGACGAAACTAATGATAGTACCGGCATTACCAAAGATGGCGTCTTGGATCTCTTCGGGAAGCTGAGCGGTGTATTGATTGGCAAGAATTAGATTGAGACGATATTTACGGGCTTCGGAAAGGATTTTGATGAAGGAGGTGGTAGCGAAGTTCTGAAACTCATCGACGTAAAGGAAAAAGTCTTTTCGGGCACTCTCGGCGATGTTGGCCCTGTTCATGGCGGCAATTTGAATTTGTGAGATAAACATGGCACCTAAGAGAGCGGCATTGTCCTCACCGATTTTTCCCTGAGGCAGATTGAGAATAATAATTTTCCCCTGATTCATCATCTCTTCGAAGTCGACGGTGGACTCCGGGTGACTGATGATGTCTCTTATAGTAGGAGAGGTAATAAACTGGCCAACTTTGTTAAGAATTGGTGAGATGGCTTCCGATTGAAATTTTTCAGAGTATTTGTCGTACTCGTCGTGCCAGAAATTTATAAGGACAGGGTCTTTGACGCTTAAGAGATAGTCTTCGCGAAAAGCCTTGTTGGTAAGCAGACGAGGAACATCGAGGAGTGTAGTCCCCTGCCGATTGACCAAGGTGAGTAAGGAGTTGCGTAAAATATATTCGAGACGAGGACCCCAAGAGTTGCCATAGAGTTTGCTAAAAATGGATACGATGCCGGAAGCGACCATTTCACCATAGGCGGGATTTTTTACAAAGAGCGGGTTGAGATGAAATGACTTCCCGACGACGGATGGGTCGAGATAGGCAACATCTTTGATACGATCGTCGGGAATAAAATCGAGAAGCAGATCGGCTGTGTCGCCGTGAGGGTCGACCAGTGCAATACCTTCACCATGCCAAATGTCGTTGATGGCCATGTTAGCGAGGAGAGTAGATTTGCCGGTACCGGATTTACCTAGGATGTAGACATGACGCCGACGATCTTCTCCTTTTCTCATACCGAATAGATTCATGTGATTTTTGAATTCGGTTTTGGCGAAGAAATTTATTTCATTTTTTTCTGCCTCGGTCAAGCCCTCTTCTACGGGAAGATTTATCGGTGGCTCACCTTTAAGAGTTTTTCCCCAGGCAATGTTTTTAATGGAAGCCATATTGAGGTTAGGAATATGAAAAAGGGCTGATATTTCGTAGTAATTTAGATATTGCCTTTGGGAAGCGTACTTAGCGGAACGGTCCATGATAGACTTCAAAAGTTTTGATTGGTTGTAGGGTTTGGGGATGGTGAGTTTAAGACCGTTCCCTTCGGATGAGGAAAAGGTGCCATAAGCAGCGCCAAGCTGATGGAGGAGGTTTTTCGATTGGTCTTCGCTTGCGGTAATGGCTACCATGCGGATATCGGCGGAGTAGGCCGGATAAGCCAGCTTGGTCTCAATAAGAGTTTTCTGAGGGTGGGCTTTAAACTTCTCCGGCTCGGTGCTTACACCGCTGTCGAGAAACCCTCGGACTGCTTTTTGCCAGTTTTTGGGGGCAGCGAATAGACATATTTGAATTATGGCAGCCTGACCCGGAGATAGCCGGGAAAGGCCACCCAAGACAGAGGCTAGCTGGTCAACAGCTGAGTCATCAGTGGCATTGATGGGTAAATATGAGGGAGCCGAGAGTACCAGCCTGCCTGTTAGTGGCTGACCGTGAGATAGCCATTGAGGTAAGTAGTCGTCCATTGGGGTGATGAGGGCATTTGGATATTGAGCGGCGATTTGAGAACGAACCAAGTGTTCCATTTTTTCCGGACAAGCGATGACAAAAAATGTGGTCTGGTTAAGATTAATGATTTCCAGACAAATAGTATCGTAGGAGCTTAAAAGCCGGTCAAAAAAACCTGCCTTAAGAGATGTTTTTAGTGATGAAAGGAATTGGACAAAAGTAGATTGCCCAATGAGGGAGTCTTTAGCAGGTTTAATCTGCAGTACGGAATACTTGGGCAAGGCCATAGTTAAAGTATATACAAAATCACCCTTGAGGTGTATTGGTTGTCTGGTTAGCTGAAAGGACGGGATGAGCCTCAGCAGGAGCATCACCTTTAATTTCTTTCACTTCAGAAAAGAGGACGTTCTCAACAATGATGGCTTTGTCGGAAAAAAGCTTATTCAGCTCTTCTTTGATCAATTTTTCGATCTCGGTGCGTTGAATACCAATATCTTTAGCGTTGTATTGGCTGACAATGCTGGCAACGCGGGAGCGGGAGTAAGGACGGACTACCTTGGAGATGAAGTTGTCACCTATCTGCTCCCATAGTTCGGGGGCATTGGCTTTGTCGATCTTAAAGAGGATAGAACCTTCAATGAATACAACTTTGTTGTCCTTGGTGGAGACGACGATAGGCTCGTCACCGAGGGCTTCTTTTTGACTCAGATCAAAGCCGTGACGAATGGTGTACTCGAGAATCTGACCATTAAAAAGCTTGGCAATTTGCCAAAAAGGAATCTTGAGGTGGAGACCCGGTCCCCAGACGCGTTTGAGCACGCCTAGACCACGGTCGTAGACGCAAGCAACATGCCCAGGAGGGACGGAGATAAAAAAACCGCCGACCACTTCGTCGACCAAGAATGAGACAACCAGCTTATCAAAATCAGCCATAAGTCCTTACATTATACCCCCGATGATGACGGTGGTGTGGCCGGAGGGGTCATCTCAGGAGTGGCCTCAGCCTCAGCCGGCTTGTGGGTAAGTGAGTAATAAAGGTACAGGCCGTGCTCTACCAGCCTTTTAACAATAGAGAAGGAAAGGGAGGTAATAATGAAGACTTTCTTGCCTGCGGGTAGGAAGATGAAGACAATAAAGCAAACCACCGGGAAGATAAGAACCAGAGAAATAAAGTCTTTTCTGTTGGGCTTGACCGGAGCGAAGTAGAGATGAAAGGCTTCGTTGATACCGATCATGGCCGACTGGATGAGGTTGAGGGTGTTGTTTGTCTGAGAGAGGTCATATTCCCCAAGGAACATAAGATTGACCGGACGGTTGATGGCGGGCATAAAATCATAAAGAAGGTGGAAGTCGGCGCCTTCCAGTCCGGTCTTGAAGATACGATAAAGCATGATAATGATGACGAACTGGATAATGATGTTGACGATCTCGGAAAAAATTGCTCCGGGGCTTTGACGCATGATCTTTTTGGTTTCAGCCGCTTTTCTCACCGGATCGTCGGCATACTCTTTCTGGATCTTATGGACCTTGAGTGCAATTTCATACTTATCTTTGTCAGACTTGGAACCGGCCAGGTCAATGGGGAGCAAGATGAGACGGACAGCGACAGCAAAAAAGATGACAGCAATACCCATGTCAGGTTCCGGCATCACCTGCCCTACTAACCAGTAGAGGCCGACAAGGATATTGAAGAAAGGTTGATAAATGAACGTCTCAAAAATTTCCATTATCTACAAAAATATTATCCCAAAACACGATCCAAGTGTTTTTTTATTTTCTTATCGAAGTTTTGGGTATGAAAGTAGGCGGAATCAAGAGCAACGTCCTCGGTGGTTATCTTTGGCTTCATGTACAGATATTGAAAAATGAAAAAGAGCGTATTAAATGGTATGAGCAAGAGAGTGAAAGGTGAGGTTGGTGGTGAGTCAACACCTTTCTTTCTGGAGAGAGAGTAAGCATTGGCCAGATGTTTTCTTACCCAGGAGTTTTGAGCGAGAAAATGCTGGTGAGTGTGAGAGCGATCAAAGACGGGAGAAACAAACAGAACTTCGTGGGCTGTATAGAGATTGTGTTTGTGTTTTGGAACCGTAAGGGAGCGATGTTCAAGCCAGAGATTAGGACAAAAGGTATGAGCAGCGCTGTCATAGGACTGACCGGGAAGGCGGCGAGTGGAGAAGAGAGAGAGGGTCAAAAGAACAAACGGCCTGGTCAGCCAGAGAGAGTGGTTGGCAGTAACAATAAGAAGATCTATATCATCACGCTCTGCAGCGCTACCGACAGCAACGGAACCGGTGACTGCGACCAGATGAATAGTGGGAATAACCGAAAGAATGGTGGCAATTTTTTGGGCACGGGACATTTTTTGCTTCGAGAACTCGAGATATTGACGTTTTTTCTCCAATGAGGCCACACTAGCCGGGATGGAATCCAGGTTTTTCGAGAGGCGCTTAAGGGAAACCGTGTCAGGAAAAATCAACCAGAAGTGAATTTCTTCAGATGAAAGAGGGTGGTCAAAAAAGTCAGAATATGCGAGAGTTTTTTTGATTGCCCTGTCCAGACTAATCATTTGTTTATTGCCCAGTTCTCCCGGTGGAGGAAATGCCATACTGGTTAAGTACTTGCCTAAAGCCCTGGTTAAGAGTCTCAAGAGTTTTAGCAACATCTTGGCCAAGGGTGATGCCATTGACGGCGTCTTCGAGGTACTTAATCAGTCTGGCGTTTAAACCGGTGGCTGAGTCCTGAGTATTGCCGGCGGTGTAAAAAGATCTGGCAGATTCAAGACTGTTAACAAAAGGGGCGATGACAGGATTGTTCTGAGCAATGGTAGCAACAGCTTTATGAGCCGGGGGTTGGGGGTATTCCCTATCTTTGGCGGCCGACTCGAAGAGAATCTGTTGGGCTTGAGCTGAGGCGAGGAAGTTCAGGAATGTCCAAGCTTCTTTAGGATGTTTACCGTTCCTGGGAACTCCTTCGAACCAGACCGAAGCCCAGTTAATTACATCGGAGTCAGGAAGCTGAGGAACGGGAACAACTCTCCATGCGAGAGTGGGATTGATCTCTTTGATCTCACGGGCTCTCCAGGTGGGGGCGAAGATCATGGCAACTTTTTCATTGGCAAAAGCGACGACCGAGCTGGGAAGCGTGTCATCCCAAACGTGATCTTTAGTAACGAATTGAGTGTAGTAGCGGAGTGTAGTTTCCAGTTCCTCGCCTTTCGGGTCATAGAGGTTAACACCGGATTGGAAGAGCATGAGGGAAACAATGTCCGGCCAGTGATCGACATTGGTGGTGTTACCAAGAGCAACTCCGGCACGGTTGATCTTGCCGGTGAGGGCGTCAACATCCTTTAGGGCACGAGCAGCGGAATCGAGGTCCTCCCAAGTCTTGGGAGGTTGGAGGGACTTTTGCTGGAACATGGTGTTGTTGATGAACAAACCAAGACCCTCGGCAGCCAGGGGGATGCCATAGACTTGGGTGTCTACTACCAGAAGTCTGTTGATGATGGGGTAAAAATTGGTAGACATTTCCGTGGCAGAGATGGTGTTGGGAGGAGAAGGTAAGAGATTGCTGGCGAAAGCGGGTAGCCAGGTGGTGTGGAGCCTGACAATGTCCGGGGGGTTATTACTTTCGAGTGCCGTAGCTAAACGATCCTGATAGTCTTGAGGGGCTTGAAGCTGGTAATCAATCTTAATCGAGGGATTTTGTCTTTCAAATTCATCGATCAGGGGTTTCATCACCTGAACAGGTTCCCAGAGACCCCAATATGTAAGAGTAGTCGCCTGACCCGGAGTAACTTGTCTGGATTCCGATGGTCCCCCAGCGAGGAGTCTGGAGATGAAGAAAATAATGAGACCAAGAAGGAGAAGTCCTCCAGCGATGGGAAGAATAATCTTTAAGAGTGATGGTTTGACTACCGGGGCTTCGGCGGCACTGGGAGGACGATATCCGGGAGGTGGAGGAGAAGCTTCTTCCGGCGCAGGAAGGGGCTTGGAACCGGATGGAACCGGAGACGCACCATTGGCCGGAGGCAAAGGGGTGAGATTGGTTGGTCCGGGAAGCGGAAATTGATTATCCATAAATGATCTTTCAGGTTAAAATGGTTTACATCTCAAGTATACCAATTTAATGATGATTTTACGGAATTTTTTACTCTTTACGCTGGTGTTGGTGTTGATGTCGGTAGCAGCACTTGTTGGATATAACCTGGCTTTTAACAAGCTTATCTTTCCCAGGACTACAATTGCAGGCGCAGAGGTGAGTGGTTTAGACAAGGAAAGTGCGCTTAGTTTAATCGAGCTTTATTACACGAACGATCCCAATAATGTCATTCTTAGGGGGGGCAGAGAGGATAATGTCAGATTGACATCATTCGAGGTCAATCGCAATTTCGTCTGGGCAGTGGATCAGGCATCGGGAATGGGAAGAGCAGGTAACCTTCTGACAAGATTAAACGATCAAATAATGGGGTTGAAAGATGGCCGGGAGATAAACGTACCGATCAAGTACGATGCGGATGAGCTGGAGGGAATTTTGGATCAAGTCGAGGATGAAATGAACACCGAACCTGTCTGGCCAAAATTGACAATTGAGAAAGAAGAGGTAGTTTTAGTCGAGGGCAAAAACGGGATGAGATTGATCAGAGACACACTCAGGTCAGAGATTCTTCGTCTTTTAGCTTTACCAGGTAAACACTTATTGGATGTGCCAATGCAGGTGGTGATGGCCGAGGAGGAGGAAGTTCAGGCAAACAAAGCAAAGGAAGCAGCTAAAAAGTGGTTAGGAAAGAAGCTGATTTTAAAGGGAAGGGATAGTCAGGTAATTATCGATAATGAGGAGATATTGAACTTGTTCGGTCTGTCCGGGACTACAGTTAACGAAACCGGGTTTGAGGCATTGATAGAGAAGATCACTCCCAAAATCGAAACTCAGGCCAGGGACGCAGTATTTGTTTTTAAAGATGATCGGGTAAACGAATTTCAACCGGAAATAGTCGGGTCAAAAATCGACATTCCATTGTTCAAACAAGTATTAGGAGAGACCTTGTACAATCCCGAGAAAGGAGAGTTGGAAGTAAGCTTGATACTGACCTATCCGGATATCACTACCGGAGATATCAATGATTTGGGAATCAAGGAATTAATCGGCAGAGGAAGTTCGGAGTTTGCCCATTCAATTCCCGGTAGAGTCTTCAATGTTAACTTGGCCTCTACAAGAATCAGCGGTGTTTTGGTGCCACCCGGAGAAGAATTTTCTTTTAATGCGGTTGTGGGTGAGATCTCCAGAGAAACCGGTTATCAAAGCGCATATATCATCAGTGGAGGAAGGACTGTACTCGGAGATGGAGGAGGTGTTTGTCAGGTATCGACAACTGTTTTCAGAGCAGCACTTAATGCGGGGCTGCCAATTACGGAGAGAAAGGCTCACGCTTACCGGGTTGGCTATTATGAGCAAGACAGCAAGCCGGGAATAGACGCTACGGTTTACAACCCAACTGCAGATCTTAAGTTCAAGAATGATACCGAACATCATATATTAGTGCAGACTTACGTAGACACAAAAACGATGAAGATGAGGGTGGATATTTTTGGAACAAAAGATGGCAGGGTGGCGAAGATCTCCGAGCCAAGAGTTTCCGGTCAAACTCCCCCGCCGGCAACGATGTATGTTGACGACCCAACCCTGGTTAAAGGGACCAAGAAACAAATTGATTGGTCTGCTTGGGGAGCCAAGGTTTCTTTTGATTACACAGTAGAGAAGGGTGGTCAAATGGTTTATGAAAAAACTTTTTACAGTAACTACCAACCATGGCAGGCAGTGTATCTGGTGGGAATGAAAGAATAGATAGTCGAGTAAAATAGAAGAATGAAAGTATTAGCCATTGAATCAACTTGCGATGAGACTGCGGCTGCAGTGGTTGAGGGTGACGACAGAGGAATTAGAGTTATCACTAATATCGTAGCCAGTTCGGCGGATATTCACACCAAATATGGAGGAGTGGTGCCGGAGGTGGCAGCCAGAGAACAGATCAAATCCATAGTACCTGTGTTGACTGAGGCTTTAAACGGAACCGAGATGAAAGATGTCGATGCGATCGCCGTAGCATACGGGCCTGGGCTTATTGGGAGTCTACTCGTGGGTATTGAAACAGCCAGAGCATTGGCCTTAGCCTGGAATAAGCCTCTAATCAGAGTCAACCATATCGAGGCACATGTGGCAGCCAACTGGATACTAAGTGAGGTTCGAAAGACAACACCAAAATTACCAGCTATCGGACTGATAATAAGTGGTGGGCACACTGACATCGTTTTGGTTGAGGATTATAAGCATTGGAAGTGGATAGGCGGAACGGTGGATGATGCAGCCGGGGAGGCCTTTGATAAAGTGGCAAGAATATTGAGACTTCCCTATCCGGGAGGTCCTTCAATCCAGAAAGCGGCCGAGATTGTGGACGAGACTTTTGAAGTCAGCAAACTCCCTAGACCGATGATCCATGAGCACAACTTAAAAATGAGTTTTTCCGGATTAAAAGCGGCTGTGGCCAAGGTAGTGGGAAAGGAATTAAATCCAGACCAAGTTAACGGTGTTGCCAGAGAGTTTAATGAAGCAGTGGCGGAGGTGCTGGCAAGGAAGACTGCCGAGGCGATCAATGTACATCAACCAAGGACTCTCTTAGTAGCCGGTGGGGTAGCAGCAAACAAGATGATCAGGGAAAAATTACAGGAGATGGCTTTGAGCAAAGGATTGGATATTTTTCTGCCAGAGCTGAGATATTGCGGGGACAATGCTGCGATGGTGGGAGCAGCGGCAATACTGAATCCAGACTATATAGAGATCGAGAATTTGGGTCCGGAACCAAGCCTGATGTTATAATTCTCTCAGCACTGATCGGACCAGTCATCCGGGAGCCAGAGAAGAAAGAGCGTCAGCTTAAGTAGAACTCACAAAGAGAATAATGCACGAGGTGGTACCGCCTGAGATGGCCCTCGCCTATTTCCAATCTATACTGGAAGTAGACGAGGGTTATTTTTATTTATATCTAATGCAAAAACAATTTGATTTTAACCAGACAGAACCAGAGCTAATTAAACTTTGGGAAGAAAGTGGAGCCTTCACACCTCCGGATGGTAAAGAGATATCAGCTTCGGGAAAGAAACCTTTTACTATCATCATGCCTCCACCAAATGCCAACGATCCGCTGCACGTGGGCCACACTATGTTCGTGACCGTCGAGGATATTTTAATCAGATACCACCGGATGTTGGGAGAGGCTACTTTATGGCTTCCGGGAACTGATCATGCAGGAATCGAGACTCAATTCGTTTTTGAGAAAAAGCTGGCTAAAGAAGAGAAAAGCCGCTTTGATTTTGACAGAGAGACTCTTTACCAGATGATTTGGGATTATGTGCAGGTGAACTCCGATTTGTCGGTTACACAAATGAAGAGGTTGGGAGCTAGCGCCGATTGGAGCAGATTCAAGTTCACACTAGATAAAGACATTGTGGACGAGGTAATTAAGACGTTCATCAAACTTCACGAGGATGGTTTGGTTTATAAGAGCGAGAGATTGGTTAATTACTGCACCCGCTGTGGCACTGCTTACTCCGATTTGGAGGTGGAGCATGAGGAGAGGGAAGATAAATTGTATTTTATTAAATACGACGAGATCACCGTAGCCACAACCAGACCGGAAACTTTATTGGGAGATGTGGCAGTGGCAGTTCATCCAAATGACTCGAGATATAAACACTTAATCGGCAAGGCAGTTCATTTGCCTCTGACAGATAGAGAGATCGTGATAATTGCCGATAGTTCCGTCGATCTCGAATTTGGAACAGGGGCGGTAAAGATTACCCCGGCTCACGACCAGAATGACTGGGAAACAGCTGAGAGAGCAGGAATGAATTTGCACGAAACAGTGGTGAATCATCAGGTAATCGATACGACGGGAAAGATGAATAAGAATGCGGGAGAATATTCGGGGATGAGCGTTGCGGCCGCAAGAGAAAAGATTGTTAATGATTTAGGAGAGGCGCTGGTGGAGGTAAAGCCATATACCCACAGTGTGGGAACTTGCTACAGATGCCATAGAGTGATTGAGCCTTTACCAATGAGTCAGTTCTTTATCAAGACAAAACCCTTAGCAGAGAAGGCACTAGAGGCACTGGATAATAACGAGACGATTATCCTCGGGGCAGGAAGAGAAAAAATCCTACGACACTGGTTAACGAATATCAGAGATTGGAATATCAGCAGACAAATCGTTTGGGGTATTCGAATGCCGATCTGGTATATGGGTGAGGATCGAAATAATTTTGTGGTGTCGGTAGAGAAGCCTGGTGAAGGATATGTTCAAGAGACAGACACTTTTGATACATGGTTCTCTTCAGGTCAGTGGCCGGTGTTGACATTGAAGCTAAACAAGCCAGGTGACTTTGAGGCATACTATCCGACCAGTGTGATGGAAACGGCGTATGAGATCCTTCCCTTCTGGGTGATGAGGATGATGATGTTGGGAATATATATGACCGGTAAATCACCTTTTAAATACGTATATTTGCATGGACTGGTAAGAGACGAGAAGGGCCAGAAGATGAGCAAGAGCAAGGGAAATGTGATCAATCCTTTAGAGTTGACAGCCAAGTACGGAACCGATGCCCTAAGGTTTGCTTTGGTAATGAGCACTGTTGCCGGACAAGACAGCAACACAGGAGAAGACAAAATTAGAGGAATGAGGAACTTTGCTAATAAAATATGGAATGCGGCCAGATTTGTGAGTGAGTTTGAAAGTGAGAATGTTAAGGAGAATGTTGAGTTCGATAAACATTTAAGAGAAGTAGTAGACGAAACAACAAAACATCTTGATGCTTTGCGTATCGGACTGGCAGCCGAATACATTTACAACGAATTTTGGCATTGGTTCTGTGATAGTGAAATCGAGTTGGCAAAGAAAGGTGAAATATCAAAAGTCCAACTTAAGGATGGTTTGAAAACACTACTGAAACTTCTTCATCCGTTCGCCCCATTCGTTACCGAGGCAGTGTGGCAGGAGCTGTATTCCACGGAGGGACTACTAATTTCGGCTACCTGGCCGAAGTAGTAGCCGGCTTACTGAAACCTGATATCCCCAGAGAGCAAGAAGAATAAAGATGCCGTCAAAGGGTACTCTATATCTGATGTCGGCATGGTAGATAACAGTGGTAATAATTAGCGAAAGAATCACAAGATACAAAGGGGTAACTAATTTCTTTTTTGCTTTCGATAAAAAGAGATATCTGTATAGTCCTAAAAGCAATCCGGGAATAACAAGGCCGGCAAAGGCATAATGACTGTATCTCATGGCTATATCAAAGCCCGGTTGATTTGAGCTTGGCCATGAAACATTTCCAAAGAATAGATAGTAAAGGTCGGTAAACTTATGAAGGATCAGAGTTGGTTCTTGTTTTAAGCAATCAAGTCCATGCCGATAAAAATAGTCGGAGTTGGTGAAGGGCTGATCGAAGGTTTTTTCTTTCAGGAAGCCTCTCTGGACGAACACAGGTGGGCCAAAACACCAACCTGCGGAATCATTGACCGAGAGGTATCGACATTGACCTTGGGCAAATACCAAACCACCGTTCAAGGAAAAGGCAGTGGATATTCCACTTAGAGAATAGTTGATGCTTATCATGAACAGGGCGGAGAAAAGGATGCTTGTCGATAACGTGAGCAGCTGGTCGAGGTGGTGATAGGTTTTTTTATTTATAATAATCCAGGTCAGACAAAGCATACCTGACATAAAAAGATTGGCCCTTACCATTGAACCAAGTGCCACAATCGGAGGCAACAGGATCATAAGGATATAATTTATTTTTTTTGTGACAATTTTATAGGTGAGCCAGGTTATTAACACCAGGAAGAAGGTGGCTAAGTTTTCGCTGAGTAAATAACCGGTATAGTCTATCCAGGGATAATAGATCGTGAGAGTAAAAAGAAAAACGATCGCCAATCTTTTTGAAATTATTTTTCTGGCAATATCAAAGAGCAAGAGGCAGGTAAATATTCCAATGAAACTTTGTGCGATGGCTACTAATTGATAAAAGTTGTCCTGACTAATTTTTGAAATGAAGTGAAGGAATAATGAGTATCCAGGAGGATAAAATATATTAATTGGCGAAATAAAATTTCTGGATATCCTGGTAGCGGTGATTAGGTATGACTGCATATCAGAAAACTGATATTGACTGAGTGGATGGATGATTGAGCTGAAAATGTAGCGGAATATGAATCCAAGACCAAGTAGAGGCAGAATTACGTTATTTTGAAATATGCCAGTATTCTTGACCACAAGGCTAGTCTAAAGGATTTTTATTCCTGTGACTAGAGAAACAATTAAGGACTGATTATTCTGCTTTGCTGGTTTCGGAGTCTGGAGTTTTTTCGGCTCCGGTAATAGCCTCTTCACCTTCTACCTTGGCAGGTTCTCCTTCAGTAGTTTGTGCACCTTCTTCACCTTCAACTACAGGAGGAGCTATTACTTCCTCTTTCTGAGGTTCGGAAAGAGAGACGACTACCAGATCTAAATCGGTAGTGATCTCAACAGCTGAGGGTACCTTGGCGTCCGAAACATTGAGATGGTCACCAATTTCTTTGAATCCCGAGATATCGAAGGTAATGCTGTCAGGAATATCCGTAGGTAAGGCTTCGACTTCAATTTCGTTGATGGATTGGTTAAGAACGGCTTCGCCGGTCTTGATGAGTTCAGCTTCTCCAACGATCTCAACAGGAACATTGGCAGTAACTTTTTCTTTGAGGTTTACCTGATGAAGGTCGACATGAAGTTTTAAGTCGGTAATGGGATCAAAATGTAGGTTGGAAATTAGAACTGGACGATCTTTCTCTTCACCTTCAACTTTGACGTAGACAACAGAGGTTTCACCGGCCTCTTTATAGACACGCTCAAAGTCTCTGAGTTTAAGTTGAATAGCAGTGCTGTCAGTCGTTTTGCCAAAAAGATTGGCGGGGAGAATACCCTGTCTTCTTAATTTTTTGAGTTTCTTTCCAAAAAGCTCTCTTTTTTGAGCTTCAAGATTGTACTTGGTCATGGGACGTATTGTAGCTTACAGAGGCATGCTTTAGCAAGTTCAGTAGCCCAAACCGAGACCAAATGTGGTTGTTTGGGGAGGTAATTGGACGGCGAGAGAGCCTTGGACGATTTGGATTTCGTGAGTGATGGCCAGAGGACGAGTGTTTTCGGCAATCTTAACCATGAGGAGAGTGCCTTTATCAGTAGCTCCCGGTTGGCGAATCTCGGTAAACGAAAGGGCTGTCTTTGCCGGATCGAAGGTGGATTTTAGAGGAGTATCAAAACCGATGAAAACCTCATGATCACCTGAGGGGCTGAAGGTGAGAGGAATCTGAAAGTACTCAGATTGACCGTGTTTCATCTTGGTAAAACCACTTTTCAGAAGGGATGTTTGACCATCAACCTCGATCTTAGTTATTTCTGATCCGGAAGGAGTAAATAGTTGGTAAATGAGTTGATATGGTCGATTTAGAAGTCCGAAGTCGTTTTTGAACGAGTATTTTAGACGGTATTCGTGATTAAACCGGTCGGTGCCGAGGGTGACGGAGTGAGCCACATCTCTTTTGAGTGAGTGATTAACTGGTGCATATATTAGATTGGATTCGTTGAGATAGGTAACCTGATTAAGACATTCCCTGTAGGCGCCCAGACCCGAATGGCAGGGAAAATCGGAAACAATTCCAGAGATGGGGAGTCTGGCAATGGCAGTTTGAGCCGTTTCATCCGAGGAGAAAAGCTTGATATTCCCCTCTTCTATTTCAGAAATGATCGACCTGCCAAGAGTAAGAAGTGATAATTTGCCGGTATTAAAGGCGGTGAGATAATAATCGACCACTGCCTTCGAACTGTCGGTATCTGAACTGCTTGATCTTAGATCTTGGGCTGTAACAACTTGGCCATTAATTTCCAAAGCGTTGTTCTCGTTGATCATTTTTTCGAAGAAGCTTTTGTTGAGGCCAACCAGGGAGTCCAGTCGAAGACCAATTGTCCTATCAAGGAACCAGATGATGTATTCCGCCGTTTGAGAAAAATCGGCGGGATAATTCATATCCTTAAATTTATAGTCATCCGATCCTGTAACACGAGCTAGCATTTCCGGAGCTTTTGCCTCCCCAAAGGCTACAGCATCAATGTTTTCGGGAGTCCAGGTTTTAACTTCAGTAATCCTACCGCTTTCAATGGTGAAGACAATCAGTTGTTTTATCAGTCCTCCGGTTGGTCTAATTTCATCCTGATCTTGGATCAGAACACCCAGTTTGGTAGTTTTGTTTGGCTTTAGGATGACGGGCAAAACCTCGGTTAGCTTCATTGCTTGAGTCAGTTGTTGATCTATCTTTCCCAAATGAGCATACTGTGGGCTTTTTTTAATTTTTAAGACTACCCTTTCCGGTAGTTTTTTTGACTCCAGAGATACTTTAATTTGAATTAGGTTTTCATAAACAAGTGCCAGGTTTGACTGAAGTGCGAGAATAGATCCTTCGGGATCAATAATTGTCTGGGTATCATGAAGACTTTTGTATATCTTGTCGGCCAAAACGTAGGTTTGCTGTAAATTTTCCAAACTTAGGGCGAGGTAGTTGTTGAAGGCAAAAAGATTTACTAATTCCTCCCCTATCTGAGGATTAATCAACAAAACAACAGGTTTAATAGGTTCTAGAGTAATTTCACTTAAACGGTTATAGTAGCGCAAATTTTTTACTTCTAGAACAGATTTTTCCAACTCCCCTTTTCCCGCCAGATCAAGCGATCTATTTAGACTGGCATATTCTTTTGACATTGACCAGGCGAATACTCCTGCTGTGGCAGCATATAGAAAAAGTACGAGAAACAAGATTTTTATGGATATGGCCAGGAATCGGTTTTTGAGCTTGGCCCCATGTCTTTTAACATTTATTTTTGCCAGGGAATTTTTAATACTTACGATTTTTTTCTTTATAGGAGAGACTTGTGAATGTTCCAGCTGATAATCTTCCTGGACCGAGTCTTGTTTTGATTGATCAATAATACTTTTTAGTTTTTGCTCGAAATCAGTGTCCGGACGCCAGCCGAGAACAATTTGAGTCTCATTTCCCAGAGCGTAGAATTGGGCTTCTTCCTGGTAGTTGGTTAGGTCTGACTCTATATCGAAGAGGCCTTTATCATCGGATAGAGTTGATTTGAGAAGAAAACCCATCTCGAGGTCAGTGTACTTATCACCGAAGACCCAAAAAGTCTTTCCAGCCGTGCTATTCAGAAACAGGGTTTTGATGATCAGGGTGACAAGGTCGTTTATATATAAAGGATAGAAAAGATTTTTCCCCTTGGTCGAGGTGTGCCAGTGCAAATCCTGAATCGACTGCCAAAGTAACTTGTCCAGAAAGGTAACTGGTTGTGGAAGGACATCCTGATAAAGGTCTCTTATTAGTAAAAGTCTATATAGAGGAGGTGATTGGTTTAGGGAACCAAGTAAATTTTTGAGATAGCTGACCTTTTCAATATTAATTTTTTCGGCGAAAACGAGGCAGATGGCGATTTTTATATTTTTGCTTTGGCAAGCTTGAATTAATTCGATGATCTCTTGACTGAGACTGGTGATGTCAGCACTTAAATCTGCAAGATACACACAGTAAGTTGCTGATTTAAGTCCATGGTCTTTTTCGAAATGAACTTCTGAAAATTCAGCCAATTTAAGAAATATTTCAGAGAGTTTCTGATTATTGGACTCGATGGCAATAGAGGTAGATTTCCGAGGCATTTATTAAAGTATACCGAATAGAAAAAATCCTGTATTTCTTTTCACAACAAATTAGTTAGTACATTTTTCTATTCCTCTTATTGTGCTTGTTAAACTTTTTTTCTCGTGCATTGATTGGTGTATTTTTGTTATAACCTTTCACACATGAAAATCTATGCCTAGCCTTAAATTACTTTTCCACATGGTTATTTGATTAAAAAACCGCCTCGGAAGGCGGTTATGAAAACTTATAAATTAATTACTTTATCGAGAATCCAAGGCCTCGTTAACTAATCTATCAGCGTCCTGATTCTTTTCTCTAGGTACCGTCATAAATGAAAGTTTGTCGATGATATTGTTTTCCCTTAACCAGTTGATCAGTGAGACAATTTCAAGACGCAACTCAAGAAGGTGGGGTTGTTTAACTTTATAAATGCCGGTAATTTGTCTGACAATTAATTCCGAATCGAGGACGAAACGGAGTTTCTCGGAGACGATCTTTTTTTCTTTTAGGTTCTCCAGGGCTCTAATGACGGCTGTATACTCGGCAACATTATTAGTGGTTTCCCCGATAGTTTCGGAGAGAGTGAATAGTTCCTTGTCGTCTGTGGTAGCAAAGACTCCAATTCCAGCCGGCCCAGGGTTACCTCTTGAGCCACCGTCGGTGTGAATTTCTATGAAGGGGTGTTTTTTGGTCATTGGTCCTTATTGTAAACAAAGAACAGGGCTAAGAACAGGATGAGCTTGTTTTGGGGAAGGGTGATCCAATAATGGTC
>Ga0209318_1000856_pt1 | contig 24369 bp, 44 predicted proteins | sample RifGroE1_FD_183999 | JGI IMG/M metagenome (GOLD analysis project Ga0209318, IMG submission 183999) | Groundwater microbial communities from Rifle, Colorado, USA - Groundwater E1 (SPAdes) (version 2) | ecosystem: Environmental > Aquatic > Deep subsurface > Groundwater | place: Rifle, Colorado...
CCTCTACATACTCAAATGAAAGCGTATCGATGAGTGGTGTCTCAGGCCATCTCAATGACAGCCAGTGGCACTTTACCTCAGCCCGTGGTGGAGGTGCTAACGGATCTTCATTCATGAAAAACGGTGTTGTCTCTCATGGTGCAGCTTACAACGAGCCTGAGACATTCAACCGCATGAACCTTGGTTGTCACTACAAAAACAACCGGAATTTTACCGGTGTTTTAGCAATGGCTTTTTTCTGCACAGCCGATCCCGGTGTGTACGATATGATGCGCCTGGATAAATGGGTTGCTGATCGGTTCAGTCTTACGGGTAGATTGACAACCTCACATTGGTTTAAGACTCGCCCATTACTGACAAAGAGACTGTTGTGGGGAAATGAGGTTTTTAAGAATATCTAAATTGCGTTACGCCTACTGGAGAAGACGACATGACCAGCCTCATCAACACCCTACTCGTCGTGCTCGCTATCTAACTGGCTGCGGTGCTGTGGCTAATTGCTGGGCCGATGTGATGAGCACCAAAACTGACCTCAACGCCGAAAAGGTATCCAGGGCGAAAACTGCCCTCAGAGCATGGATACCTCCAGACACTGACGGCTTTGATATCAACCATCTGGAAACTGATATTTTGGGATTGATGATTGATCTTCTCCACTTTGCTGATCAATCAAAGATGGAAATTAAACCATTACTAGATTTAGCTGTATTAAACTTTGAACTGGAAACTGGTAAAGCATGAATTCTATTGATAAATATGTATCCAGTATCTTATGGCTTATTGCTATAGTGCTTACAATTTCCCAACTAATTGGATGTGGGAAAGTATATTTAGAACCAGTAGAACAGTTACCGATCGAAGAAATGTTTACTGTTCCAATAGAACCGAAAAAAGAAACCAGTAATTTTACTAACTGGAATAAGTTTTGGTTAGGAACAGCCATAGCCGGACAAGTAGCAGATACCATAACCACTTTTGATAAACTTGATGAAGGATACATTGAAGCAAATCCTCTATTTGGTAAAGAACCAGAAAAAGGAGTAGTCATTGCTTCAAAGGTGGCGGCGACTGTGTTCGTTATCTTGATAGGGGAATATTATTTTAAAGATGATCCAAGACAACAGGAATACAGGAATTGGTTGTACGGAACATTTGGTGTAATTGGTGGAAGTTTTGCTTTATGGAATTCATTGCAGTAGGGGGATCAGAATGAAAAAATTAATGGTTTTAGTGTTATTGATGTTATCCTTACTTTTGGTAACTTCCTGTTCCAGCGATAACGATAACAAACAGACAGGGCCAGGAGATACTACCGCAAAGTATGATCCATTTGCTAAAGATGATGAAGATAGAGCAATTGAGCAAGATATTGATGCTGAGGAACTTGAAGGAGTACAGTGGGTAGAAGCTACCCCTGTAGCATACTCTGGAGCTGGTCAATTTGCAGCAGGGGTAACAAGTACTGGGACATATGGGGTACGTAATGGCAATCGTCAAGCATTCCGTACCTTTCCCATGTTTAGTAGTGGTACTGCAATAGTGGTATTCTCAGATAGACCAAGACAAGGATATAGAGTACAGTTAGGTAAAGCAAATAGGATAAGTAGTGGTGAACATAATGGATTCGTAGTAAAGAACTCGAAGGATAAGACCAATACATTTGCTCATTCACCATATGGCAGGCATCCATCTCGGATAACTTATTACTTTTAAGGAGGAACCAGCATGAAAAGAATTGCCACTGTAATATTGCTTTCTGTTATTGTTTTATTAACTGGATGTGGTATGCATGAATTTAAGCAAGGGGATCCACTACTTGCTCTTGAACTGTCAAAGGAAAGTGCAAAAGCAGCATGTTACCAGGCACAGGCTAGAAATGTGGTAAATACTACTGGTATGACTGCAATGGAAAGGGTACTGGTATTACAGCAGCAGAGTTATGAGAGATTGGTTGGTGCTTTGACCGGTAAGAGTTTTGACCCATGTAGTAATGGGACTAATCTAAATGATGTAATTATTGCCGATTCCAATAACCGTAATCGGAGCGTTCAAGTTCTTGGTGGTGGTGTTCTGAATGCAACGAAATGGGTTGCTGGTGCATGGGCAGCAACTGAGATAGTTGATTCTATTGGAAAGAACGCTGGAAGCACATCTAATATTGATGGCGTTGATGGTGATGTTTCCGTGTCAAATACTCGGACAAATATGGAAACCCATTCTACTGCTACTAATGCAGGGGAAGGGGAAGCAGTTACCAACCCTGGTGCTGATAGCACGATACCAGGAACAACCACTGATCCAGTTGTCCCTGTAGGGGTGGATATTGTAGATACACCAGTTACTGTTACCAATGACTAATGTCTTACGTTTGTCCGTATTGTAAACATAATGGTATGAATGGGTGCAGGTGCCCAATATGCAATATGCCGAATGAGGCCACACATGAACGATTACCCTCCACCCCCAAAGGACAGAATAATTGGAGTGAAAGTGAACGTGAAGAAAGTAATATCATGGCTGAAAAAGGTTTTAAAACGGAAAGGTAAAGGCTGACTGTTACTGCTTCTTTTATTGGTACCGTCATGCAGCAGAACGGCAACTTGCGAGGATTACCTGCAAGCTATAACCGGAGAATATATTGAATGCCCAAAACAAGGAGAAGGGTATGAACATTTTGGACAGCATTAAGGTTTTATCAGAGTTTGGAAAAGCAGTGGATATTGGTAAAGAAATAAAAGACCCCGCTAAGTGGAAAGATCGCCAGGTACTGACAAACAAAGTTGGCCTTATTCTCGTTACCCTTACCACTATTGCAAAGGTTTCCGGTTTAGAAATACCAGAAAGCACTGTACCGTGGCAGGATATGATTGATTATGCCACGCAAGCTATTGTCGGAATAATGATGTTCGTAAATATCATTCTCACTTGGTCAACATCAAGAAAAGTCGGTCCCCCCGAAGTAAAGGAGAAACCATGAAATATGTATTACTGTTTTTGCAAATGATTCCAGCAATAATTGAAGCTATGGTTAAGATCGAAGAATTTATCCCAGTAGATGGTTGGGGTAAAGAGAAGATAGCTGTTTTACGAGATGGTCTTGGTAAGATTTTTAAGGAAGTCAATGAGGTTTGGCCAGCTATTGAAGTAGTAGTGGCTGGACTGGTAAAACTTGCTAATGCTACTGTATGGAAAAAAGATTCCACCGTAAAAGTAATTGAACCTATTGAAAACTAATACAACCAGTTGTACAATGGAGAACATGCCCAATGTGTGCAATCAAACACCTTATAATTATGGTAGTAGAGCAGGATGATGATGAGTTGGATAAGACCTGTATGTCCTTACGATCTTTGGGAGTAGAAACCATTATATGTGTTCATGATTACAGAGAGGCATTAACCATAATTGAAAAAGATCCAAATATAGATTTAGTCATTGCAGATTTAACCGATGAAGATTTACGCCCCACAGGAATTTTTCTATGTGGGATAGCGAAGAAAGTACGACCAGATATATTGTTTCTTATATCATCTAAAAAATCTGGTGTTACTTTTGTAGGGCAATCATTAAGTGCCGGTGCTGATGGTACTTTATCCAAAAACCACTTAAATGAAATAGAAGGGAAATTGCCAGTATGGTTGGAACTATTGGTAAAGAGAAAGAATTTTAACGAACTTTTGGAGAAGTGATTTTATGGATGATTCCCCTGAAGAAAGACGAAGATCGGTCTATGAGACTATGGAAAGGCTGGAAAGCAGGGTAGAAGAATCCATAGAAAAATCAGAGAATCGGGTAATGGTTTCCATTAAAGAGAAATTGGAAGCTCTCCGTGATTTAGTAAATTCTACTACTACAGCAAGACAAGGTTCTATTGATACCGAGTTACAAAGAATAGAGAAAAATAATACCAGTTGCTCTGCTAAATGTGAAGTTAGGCGTGGTGAAATATATGCCAGAATGAAAGGGGTGGAAACCGATAAAGTTGATAAGATAGATTATAAAGCAGAGTATGGTTTACTGGTAGCCCGAGTAGTTGCTTTAGAAGATTGGAAGAAAACAAACTGGCAAAGACTCATCGTTTACTTGGTTGTAGCATCTGTTGCAGCAGTTAAAGTTTTGGAGTGGATTCAACCGCTTTTGAAGTCCACTGAGACAGTCCAATGAAAAAGATAGTCCTATGTATTTTGGTTTTATTTTTGTTTCCCAATTTTGCATATACGGAACAGTACAACAGAAATAAACATTTTAAACATTGGTCAGATTTAGATGGAAATGGTTTTAATACCCGTAAAGAAGTTTTAATAAGACACGCTGCCCAAACATATAATGGGGTTTACCTTGTTACTATTGTTGAAAATGATGTAAAGGTCGGTATATGGGTTTGTCCATATTCTGGTAAGGTATTCCACTCTTCCAGTAATTTAGATATTGATCATGTTGTTCCACTGAAATATGCTTGGGAACATGGTGCTGAGAATTGGTCAGATAAAGAAAGAGAAGTATTTGCCAATGATATGGATAATCTTCTAGCAGTAAACAGAATTGTGCATAGTGGTAAAGGGGATAGTAGCCCAGATAAATGGTTGCCTCCTAATATCTCATTTCATGCGGAATACATCGCTAAATTCATTTCTATCTGTGACAGGTACAAACTATCATATGACAAAGAAAAAGTGAATGCCGCACTAAAATTCTCGCGGGAATATGCAAGAGGAATAAGGGACTATGAGAGAGAAAATTAAAAAGTGGCTTATCCGAATTAATGGACATGAAGGTGGTTATTCCTTTCGATCCCCTCAAGCTGATCCAGGTGGAGAAACTAAGTGGGGAATCTCGAAACGATCATACCCTTACCTTGATATCAAAAACCTGTCTCTTGAAGATGCCGCAGCAATATACGAGCGGGATTTTATTGCTCCTATCTCTTCAAGAGATTTGCCTGAAGGAATTACTTTCCAGTTGATAGATTTTGCTATACATAGTGGCATCCGTACTGCGGTAAAAGAGTTACAGCGGCAAATGAATATAGTAATCGATGGTGTAAAAGTTAAACCGGATGGAGTAATTGGACCATTAACCAGAGCAAAGATTCTCAGTTTTACCGATAGTGATTTGGTTATGAGGCTTACAGCAGGAAGAATAAAGTTTATGAAAGAACTGGATAACTGGCCTGAGAACTCACGTGGATGGATGGATAGGATAGCAAATAACTTATTATATGGTGCGGAAGATACCGACTAAAGGAGAACTATTTTGCGCTATAAGCACGTTCTGAAACTGGATAAAAGAAAATGTGAGAACTGTGGATCTTGTGAAAAGATTTTGCCAAGATTTAAAACTGTTTATGATGGACGAATAGACGTTTCTGATTGGGCAATGGAACGTGAGGACGTTAAAGCTGGAATAGCTTTGGTAGTTGATTCCTGCCCTACCAAAGCTATTTCTTTTTCACCATTATGATTTCTTTTTATCCTTATCAGGTGGATCGTCCACTACTCTGATTAGAGTAGGACTAATCACTATTTGTTTCAGTGGATATATAGGACCAGTAGAGACGGGATCACCAGTATAGTTATACACTTTGGTGATCCCGTCTCTTATAAATGCTCGTATTACTTGAATAGTTGCCATTATAGTAACCCCTTTTGTTTCCGTAAAGCCAATATATATTCCTTCTCTTCTTCCTCTCTGTTTCTCCTTTTTGGTTTTTCCCATAAAGATATTTCTAATTCTGTTTTAGGTAAAGCTGGTTTACATACTCCTATTTCTTTTTTGGCTTTGCTTTCTCTACAAAGAGGACAATAGTATTGGTCTCTGGCTTCCTTCCAGTTATGCACCATTACGGCCGTTCTACTTCCACAATCACGACAAACCTTGTCCATCTTTTTTGGATATATGGCTCTCATAGGAAAATCAAACCCCTTCTTTAACCAGAAATTCTTTTTTATCCTTCAGTGCCTGGGCACCCACTTGCACCTTGTCAACATTTAAAGTATCTACTATCTGGAAATATTGGTCATACAAGTGCAATCCATCTGAGAATGCAATGATCTTTCCATCTTTAATTTTAATACCAGCATCTAAGAGATATTCAAGCACAATCTCTTTCAGCATTTGTAACCCCCCAAGATTTTCTGGTAGTCCAGCATACAGGTCCCATGACCTGAAATATACTGTCATGTTCAACTGACCATTTACCACCTTGAAAGATATAGACCTTAGACAAGGCGGGTCATCCAGGAAAGTTGTTGAGGCATCCCCAATGCAAATAGTCGCCTGATTCGTATCACCATTAGATTCTATAAGCAACTCCACAATTCTATTCAACTGTTTGGATATAAACTCCCCATAAGTATAAACTTCATTTTCCCGTTTCTCTGAACCAAAAATATACCTATGAAAATATTCTTCTATCTTTTCATCACTTGTTGGTGCTGGAATACCTGGTGGCAGAATAGGGGCAAGTGGTCTAATCCACGGTTTATCTATTACAATCTTTACCCCTTCCAATTGTTTACGAATCTGGCCTACGTATGATCCTCCTTTAACCATGAAATCGTACCCTTTTTTGACACACAGCCACATTGATTCCCGCCAAGCATCTTCAATAGTTGTTGCTCTTACACAACAGAATTCCTCATTTATCATTTTGGTTCTCCATCTTTTAGAATAATAGCCATCATCTTATCACATTTCGCTACGGCAATAATTAGACTGCTGCGTAATTCTATCCCCTTTTCCATAGTAAGTGGTGTTTCAAATTTCTTCCAGTCAATAGAATCAATTAAGTCTTGAATTCTGTTTTTAACCACATGGATATATGCCATTATTTCTCCTTTACTGAACTGATCTTGTTTTTCTTGGTTACCACAAATACTTTATCGGCAGCATCTTCCAGATATGTTTCATGTGTAACCACTATCATCTGTATCTGCAATTCATCCGATAGAATCTTCAGCATCTGGGATGCTCTGGGCATACGTTCTTCATCCAGGTTCCTAAACGGTTCATCTATAATCAGGCAATTTCTAGTTTCACTCAATGCCCATATAGAAACACGTAAGGCGAAACTTGCCACATCTACTGCACCGAATCCACAGGAATCAAGTGGATTCATTTCATTTACACCGTCATCCGAGAAGAACATATCACATTCCGATACGTTTCTCCTTGATATAAACCGAACAATAAACAGTGGTGCTTCCTCTTCAAAGACAATATCCAAAGCCTTTGTCGTGATCTTAGACAGGTGTTCTTCCAGATTTTTCTGGGTCAACTCTGCCGCTTTCTGCATCAACTCCCGTGCTTTAATATGACCAGCAGTAGAAGTAAACAAAACATCCAGTTCTTTGTTTAATCGGGTAATGTTGTCTTTATGGATTGCTCTCTCGGACCGTTTGTCTCTGAGTTTTTCTCTTATGGTTGCTATTTCCATATTACCCCTCAAATACACTTGGAAACTTTTTCTTGAAGTCGGCAATCATCTCAGTCAGTTTATCCGTATCGGATTGTATCTCTTTAGCTAATCTCACCAATTCCTTATCTACGTCATCCAGGATATTTTTGGATCGTTTAAAACCAGCTGCCACTAATTGATCCTCTTTAGCCGATATCTTACCACGAATATTTGCAAGTGTCTCTTTGGACTTTTCCAGTTTATTCTTCAGGTCTTCAATTCGTTCCAAGTCGTTCATGTACTTTCTCCATTATTTCTGATACAATATTTCTGGTTGTCTTGTCTGCCTTTGCCTCATCCAAAACTATCTGGAGAACTTCACTGTATTTCTTGCCTTTTGTTTGGAACTTAATATTCTGTGCCAACTCCTTAACATCCTGTTTATAGGATGCCATATCGTCCTTATCCACCTTATCCAGATCAAATACATCCCCCTCTATAGGGATATAATAAACTTTGTATTCCAATGTATCTGTATCAATAAGTGTTACACTGGGTTTAAAGTCCATCTTATCTTTAGCACTTCTCATTATAGGCCCAGGATTAACCAGTAACCTGTCTTTGTACTTAGTAATATGGTGATCGTGATAGTCCCCAGAAACAATTAATTGGTATTTTGGGTACTTATCCATAAACTGTTTTGCTGATAAAGCATCCGGTAAAAAGAAAGGTGGATCTTTTGGTGTAACCGGAAAATGAATGAGCAAACAATCCGATTCTTCTAAGTTTTGTGGCTCTTGTCCAAACGATACATCTTCCCATTCGTAATCAAAATAACTGGATTCTCTTATTGCCCCAGATACCAGTAATGTATTGAACGGTGTTTTATCCAATACAGGGTTGTGGTAAAAAATATCATGCTGACCAAATATACCACCTACACCGTTCTTCACTGTTTTCAATAGGAAGATGTATCGGTTTAACCAGTATAAGGAACAGTATGGTTTATCATATATATCCCCTGCTACCATTATTGTAGCATCTAATTCATTTGCCAGATCACAAATCCATTCAACCTTCCTGAATTGAACTTCTGGGTAATCGTCTTTCCTGATACGTGGCCCTTTCCCACGTATATGCCAATCTGCGGTTGCAATTATTCTCATACCCATTTTCCTTTACCATTACACAATGGACATATACCGACTTCCTTTAAAAGCGAATTGAGTTCCTTTTCCTTACCATTCACTACTTTAATGGCTTTGTCTTCCATATCTTTCTGTACCTGTAAATCAGCCTTTATAGATTGCAGATGCTTTACAGATGCTTTACTGCTTTCAATTTTAGCGGAGAATGCCTCTAATTTCTTCAATTCAGTAGGGGGAGGTAGTTCGATACCCTTAGCTCTTACTTTCAAGTCCCGCAGGTCTCCCGCTAATTTTTTAATATTCTCTTCCTGATCTTCTTTACGGCACAAATTCTCATCGAATACCAGTATTGCTTCAGCAAATGGTAGGGCAGTCATATCTGGTAATTCTGCAATCTGGTTATTCAACTGAATAATTGTACCGCGGATAAAGCCAATATCGAAACATTTTTTCCCATTTGCTTTAATCCTACTTTCTAGTTCAGACATTTTATCCAGAAATTCTATTGCTTTGTCCACCCATTCCAGTTCTTGAAACTTTTCTTTTTCCAATTTCAGTTCTGCGGTCTTCACATTATAACTGGAATTCATTCCAGTTATGGTGGAATTAATGATCTCTGTAGCTACATCCATTTCTTCCAGATGAACAATGTTGTTCAAGAACTTAGATCGCTTACCTGGTGTCCAATGTTCAGCAAGAAAGAAATTAACATCTTTCTGTAACTGGATGTTAATACCTGTCATATTGGACAGTTTTGTTATCTGTTCTGGTACCCCTGTTCGTAAAGCTGAGAACGGTTCCTCTTCCCCAGAAGCTTCATAGTAGTTATCAGTATTACTTCTTAAACGGTTTATGTATCCACCATCATCAAAAGCAACTGATACCTCTGTACTTGGTTTCTTTTTACCATGAGGGAAGTAAGAAGTTCCCTGTGGTCTGTTTTCCAATACCCAGTTTATAGAACGGACAAGGGAACTTTTACCATAATGAGATTTGCCAATTATTACATTAACTCCTTTAGCAAAGTCCATGCAAAAATATGGGAACCCCTCCCAGTCCGCTCCTTCAATATAGTTTATCATACGTCCTCCATTTAATAGCATCATCAATTAGAACCCTTGCAGCATTCTGTTCTTTATCATCACATGGAGGGCTACCACAAATCCCTTGTTCCTCTAAGAAGTAGCCATTACCGTCTAACAACCACCGTAACCGTCTGGCATCTGCTTCTATGCTTGTGTCTACAGTAGTCTTCCAAGAATTCATTCTATCATATTCTTCTTCCGTATCTGGATACATGGTTACCCCTTCATTCTTCGTTCTATCTCGTTGGCTAAACCCCTTATCCATGCAATAACTGGAGCAGGCATATTCCCTTCAAAATAGATTGAGTCTCTATGGACATTATCTTTCACAGTATCATACAATGATTTTTCTTCTGGCGGTTTTAACCATCCTCCACCTTGTTCTGGTGATGGTCTCATTTTAGGAACTTTTACTGTCTCTTCTTTAAGATTGGAACCTGATGGATTATTTAACCAATCTCTCCGTAAAACTGCATCAATAACCACTTCAGTAACCTTTTCAGAATCAATGCCAAAGTGTGACAATAGCTGTTGTCCAAAAACACCAGAATCTACTACACCATCACCAATCTGTTCTACATCAAAGCCATTTACACCGTTTCTTATGCCTTGTACCCCCTTCAGTATATGATGAGCTACTTCACCAACTTCCTCAGCCATACCAAGGGAGAATTGCATTGCAAGAATCATATCAATTAGCTGATCCTTAGTCATTTCTTCATATCTGGATCGTGGAAAATTTCTATTTTGCCACTCAGCCAGTTCTTTCTGCCTAAGATCAATCATTCCTTTTCTCCCGTTCATAAATAGCCTGGCGCAAGTAAACTACCGCATCCAAAAGTTCTTGATATAAATCTATCAAAGGATCACGGCCATTGAAAGGTTGCAATCTGGTATCATATTTTTGTTTACCAATCTCGTCCCGCTCTTTCATATCAGCCAATACCAAATCCCATACAGCAGGGTAGTTATTTTTTATTGGTGCTGGTTCCGGTTTGTTCATTATTCCACTCCTATGAAAAGAAGATAAAATCACCGTGCTGGTTCATAAGTTTTGCTACATCCACAAAACTTATTTTAGCCTGTCCCTGAATACCCCATCGCTTTCCCCATGAATTGTGGAGTAGAAAGTATTCCTCAAACCAATTTATACCAGATATAATTAAACAATGACCACCTACCAGTTCACCAGTAACGTGAATAAATCCATCCTTGTCAACCTCTTGCATTCCTGTATACCAATTAACCCCTACTACTGGTGGACCTACATAGCATACACCAATAACAAGATCAGTAAAACTGAAGGCATGGTAATATCCATTTATGAAACCTAATTTAAGTAATACTTGTACTGCGGCTAAAACGGATGAACCCTCATAAAATGGATCGGCCCCTGGGTAAGACCCACCTGGCCATGGGTCAATTTTCTGGGCTCCCCAGTAAACAGTTTCTCTAGCAAACTTGGCGGTAACAATCTGCCGTTTAATTTGTTTTGGTTCTGCCAGTAAGGCATGACTGCAACCAAAACCAGGACATGCCCCTTCCGTACCTTGATCCAAGAAAGTCGTACATAGATGAATCTTGTTTATCGGTTGCCGTTCCGTTGTCATAGCAGTTACCCGATACATTTTACTTCTTTCATCAGACTGAGGAATCCGATCAAGTCGCCTATCTTTTGTAATGCTTCCGTCTTTTAAGATAAATTCTTCCATTTTGATTCTCCTAGATAAGCAAAGATTTAACTTTAGTTTTGGCTTCTACTGTCTTCTTCGGTTTGCATTGTTTCTCACAATACTCAGTGGTATCGGCCTCCCATTTCTCATTGAATCTGGTTTCCTCAAACGATTCCAGAAATAGTTTCTTTGTTGCCCTATTGGTTTTATCCATAATTACCGATTCAAAAGAACAGGTGACAATATCATCAAAGTGGGAATCCCACCATTCTACACCACGTGCTCGTTCTTCTTTACTGAAACCTTTCCCTATCTCAGTAACAATACCGCCATCTTCTGTTCGAACTATCAAAGCACCAAGGCAATGTTCATATTGTTTTCCCTTAGTTCCTGGTAATGCTTTAACGATCCTGAATTCAGCAAAAGCCCGGTTCTTCATCTTGATAAACTTTCTACTGGTGGTAGGTTTCCATATTTCACCTAGGTCTTTCAGAACCGCTCCCTCAAATCCGTTATCCCGCATCTTTTTGTAGAATGCTCTGGCTTCATCTACACTATGCACTATCTCGTATGGAATAACCTCTATTGGTCCTAATCCACCAGCAGGATAATTCTTGTTAAGAAACTTATCTACCATACCACACAGTTTAGGAAAACTCTGTGAATACGGAATAGGGCTGAACCTTTTCTCGTAATGTTCAAATGGAATAATTCCCCACAGAACGTAAACCACTCGTTCTGCTATCTCTTCTGAACCACAGCCTTGTACGAAAGAATTTAGTAAACCATTACCAGTCTTTCTATCAAGCACCTTCCCATTTTCATCTATTACTACCATTTCACCAACAGTAACAAACTTTTCACCATTAAGCAGTTCAAGAAGTTCTTCTTTCAGGTAACCAAATAAATGGAATGTATTACCGTATCTTGTAGTGAATATTTCATCATCCTTCCACGGAAACCCATAGGCAAACATTCCATCTGCTTTCTTCTGCACAATAGCTGGATAGCATACTCTATGTATTTCATCTTCTGTGGAACACCTCTGGTATGGAACTTCTTCCACTATGCCTCTCTTTGCCTTATTAATGGTTTTGAAAGAGAATCCCGCTCGCAAATCCTTTTTACATATTCTGGAAACAACTTCTATTGTCTCTTTATCAATGGAACATATCCAATTAAACTTTGCTTTCTCAACATTGGTTGCCCCGCCTTTCTGTTTCAGGAAGTCAAGGTAATCAAAAATGTTACTTATATCGGTAGCGGTACTCTCTGCCACAAAATTAACTTCCTTCAGATTGTACGACCATCCTTGATTATAAGCATACTGAACAACTTTACGGAATGTTGGATCTTCCAGAAACTCTGCAAGTTTATCTACTTTATCATTGGTAGATGATATGTTTTCAATTATGGTTAACTGCTCCAGTACCGATTTTAAACTCATAGTTATTTCCTTTTCAAAGTTGGCCTTTCTTTCAGTAATCGGAAAAAGGTATCCAAATCCATAACAGCTACTGGTTCACTTCCTGATCTTTTGGCAACAAGTAGCCAGTCAGTACCAGTCATCTTGTTCCCTTTAGCCTGGTCTATCCAGTCGTGTATTGACCATGACTCCTGGGCTTTGCATTCAATGGAAAAACGGAACCTTTCCTTTGCTTCCCCTATCAGTTTAACATCGGTACCAGACTGCCCCATTTCCCTTGACTGGATAAGTTCATCCTTACCGTGAGGAATACCCAGTAGATCAGATACTTTCTGGGCTACCAGTTGCTGCAATCTTCTCCCCTTCGCCTTTGCTGACGAAACGGTGATCCGCTTTTTCCCACTCATCCTTATCTATTGCCTCCAGTTTAACTTGAAACATTCCAAAGTATCCGTCTATCACTCTCTGTGCCAATTTTGTATTACATATAGCATACATCTTGCCTTCGGCATCCATATATATTCCAGCTTCTTTACTGGGGTTACCGTATTCGTCATTCAGATCAGGATCAGCCACTACGTAAGAGAACATATCCGCCCCCTGTTAAAGAAATTTTCCCATCGTTGCATTCCCAATTTTGTTTTATACGAATCTATCCAATATTCATCAGCAACTTTCATCAGGTTACCCATATTGAATTCATCTTTCTTCAGTTCAAATTCTGGTGTACCTGGAAATGGAAGTCTAACCAATTGCCTATTCCTTTCAATAATTTCTTTACCAGCAAGAATAGCTTGATACGTTTTATGTGTAGGTTTTAAAATACCAAGTAACCATTTAATAGCAGTTGTTTCCCTTACACCTTGTATTCCTGGTATTTCATCGGAAGTACATCCACCAATACTTTTTACGTTTACCCACTGACTGACAGGAATTCTATAATGGGTATTAAATTTCTCTGGTGTCCATAGAACTTCACTTCTTGGTTTATGCATATCAGCATATTCCAACATTTGGAATAAATCTTCATCAGCTGTAACCATTAAACAATCTTCATAACCAATAACTATATCAGCCATTATATCATCGGCTTCTAATCCGTCAACTGAAAAAGAATTTCTGAATCCTATAGATGGAATAATTTCCTGTTGAAGTCTAATAATCTGCTGTATCATGGACTGGTAAAAAGCCCTTTCATCTTCCGTACTATCTTTCTTTTTCAGTCTACGCTTTAATTTATACTCTGGAAATAACTCTTCCCGTTTCGATCCTTTACTGTCCCAACAAAATACAAATCTATTGGTTTTGAACTGTTCTGATAAATGTAGTAGCTGATTCAAAAATCCAAAGATAACGCTTGTCTCTATCTCACTGGTCCTCAATCCTTTCAGGGAATAAGCATCAGCATAGCAGAGACTTGAACAATCAATTACCAGTCGTTTATATTTCATTTCCGCTCAATCCTTCTCGCTATTATTTCAAGGGCAAGTAATTTATCGGCTATAGTTGCATCGGGTTTCTGGGCCCCCTTTACCACTAAACGATCTGAATCAGAAATAGTATGTATGGCTTCTATAAATTCCATATCATCAAAAGTAATAATAAATTTTACGGTATTAGTACCGTGTTCCTCTATCATGTGCAAATTCATATTTTCTCCAATAGAAATTGGCCTGCACCAATTTAGTTGGGACTTGCACCCTGTTCCTATCTGACGTTACCATGGATGTCAGAATTAACTTCTTTATTGGGAGTTTACCGTGTTCACAGAGGAACTGATCGTGATTCCACTTAGCTCACCTTTCAGTCTACAGGCCAAACTTTATATTACTCTTTAGTGGACAACTTTCGGTATTCTTTTCCGAATATCGCTACCTCTTTTGTCAACTGCCTTGCTCTCTTGTACGCGGCTTTGCTTTGGCGACCATTGAGTTCTGCCAACAATTTAGTACACTTCTCTGCCAAATTTTTCTTCACTTCTTCAAAGTCCATTTTAAAATCTCCTTTTCTTTTTACGATTTACTTTAAATAGAGCTTCATTCTGCTCCCACACATCAATAACCATTTCTCGTAACTCTGCTTCAAGGTCGTTTTCCTCAATGTATTCCACGGCTTTGTCCAAGGAAGTATAGGTTTTGTCCACACAATCGTAAACCGTTCCCTTGGTCATATCCTTGTAATATTGAAGATTGCCACGCACATCATCTATACCAATACCAAACATCAAGTACATAGGAACTGTTCTGAATGGATCATCAATGGAACTCTTTTTTATAAACAGATGGGATATGATACCAACATCCTTTTTAATTATCACCCCATGTTCATTTTTTCTTTCTTTATCTATAACCTTTTTCTGGTTACAGGCAATACGTAAAGAGGAATGAAATGGAACAGCATGTCCACCAGGAGTAGTAACACCAAATTCACCATCCCTGATTTGATTTGTAAATACTACCAGTTTATGTTCATGGGCAATTATTCTTGCAGTCTTACGGCACAGTTCCGATAACTCTTTGGCCTTACGTTGTCCACGTTTATCACCGTCATCCATCTCCATCGCAGTAGACAGGGCAGCAATAGAATCAGCACCGAGAAGGTTTATTACATCTGGGTTTTTGGGTTCCCACCCCATTATAATACCTTCCAGCCCTAATTCCGTTACTTTCCCCTTTGCATCTTTCCTATCGCCTACTGTATTAGGACGATAGTAATGGTCTCTTGGAAGATCCAGTCCAGTTATCCTTGTGTACTCCCGATCAAGTCTTGCTTCAGGATCACAGATATCTACCTCCCCACCTTTTGCTTGTACAGATGCACCAATTTCTGTAAGAATTGCAGTCTTACCGGAACCTGACCCTCCAAACAATTCTACCATAATGCCACCAGGCATACCCCCTCCCCTGACCCTGCCACCAGAAATGGCAAGGTCAAGGAGGGTGACACCAGTAGAGACAAGGATAGAAGTATCTATTGGGATTTTATCCTCTTCCCGTTCTGAAACTGCATCAGTATAATCTTCCGCAGTAATAGAAACTTCTTTTCTCTTTAGTGTCGCCATTGTTTAATCCCTTCTTCGTAAACGTCTGGTCGGGGGAGGTTCATCCGCTTTCTTCTCTGGTTCAGGTTCTGGTTCCTGACGACGGTTACGCCGAGGTTCCGGTTCCTCTTCTTTCTTTTTTTCTGGTTCTTCGTTCAACCCACCAGATTCTTCTTCAGTTCTGCGACCTCTACGTGGAGGTGGTTCCTCTTCCTGTTTAGAAGTTTCTCTCTCCTTACGTGGTTCAGGTTCTTCTTTCTCAGTATCTTCCCCTCTACGGCGACCACGAACAGGTTGTTCTGGTTCATCATCTTCATCAGATAAACCGGAAAGAACTGCTTTTGCAATAAGCTTCAGGTCTTCCACTTCAGGTTTAACCAGGTAATCCTCAATGGTGTATGCCTGATCAAGAATTTCATCATCAATTGGTGCTGGTCGATCCTCGAAAACAATACCAGTAAGTTTCTTTCCTTTGCTCTTACCGGCAATGGTGAAGGTAATAGTCTTACCACGGTCAGGATCGGAATAAGGAATCCTTTCACCAGTACGCTTATTCTTTGCAGTCTCTTTGAACGGACCTTCTGCAAGGTATGAACTGGCTTCCCAAATCTGAACACCATTCTGTTCCTGATTATCAGTATATACGACAACATTGTACAGGCACCTCTGGCTACCCTTCAGTGCTTCAACCACTTTCTTCCTGGGATTATCCTTTGCCATCTCTTCTGATTTTGCATCACAGAGAGGACAATCTTCTCCATAATTCCTCAGACAGATATAATCCCCTTTCTCCGGTCCTACACGTTTATGCACCCAAATCTCAACCTTGTATACAGGTTTTCCTTTTGGATAGTTTGGGTGATTCTCTGAAGATATCCAGGGAATTACATCTAGTGCGTGATCCCCTTCTTTATCTTTCCAGAAATTCAGATCAGTATCTTTGACGAAAATGGTGATATAATTTCCACCAACTGTTTCGTCTGTTCTGTTCTTCAATTCCTCGTGGTACCCTTCCTGACTACGGAATTTGGATACTTTAGCCATTCTTCTGCCTCCTTTTCATTCTTGGATTCGATTCCAATTCTTTAACACTTTCTTCATCCACTACTTTTTTCTCGAACTGTTCTCCATCGGTCTTACTGACATGGGGATCGGCCCAGTAACCAGAAACATATAACTTAACAATAAGCTCCAGAGCAGTCTTCTTTTGCTCCATTGCCCCTTTGCTTCCAGTAAGAATATTTACTTGATGACTTAATTCCAGAAACTCTTCTGTTTTCTTTACAACTCTAGAATCCTGAATCACTGTATTCAAGATTGCGGCTTCTGTTGGTCTTGCTGATTCAAAACCATATTCAGAAGGATCCGCCCTTATTTCAGAATCCACCTCCGCTTTCAGTACCGCTAATTCCTCCTTGCACTTATCCCGATTGAATACTGCGGAAGCCAAGTTGTCACTGTATTCCTTATACAGTTCCGCTTGACGAATACATTCCATATCCAGATTGAGTTTATCAATCCGAAAATCATTCATTCGATCTGCCATAACTTCTCCTATGGGTTAATAGAATAATCCCTCCTGAAAGTATAAGTTTACTTTACTATCCTGATAGAATCAATCATTTTCTGCTATATTCCGTAAATACAGAAAAGCAAGAGAGGATTAGACCTGCTTTACCGCTATCAAAATAGTTTTCAGAAAATGCTTCCAGAATCATAGCGGATTTTATATCCCCTTTATCCAATAGAACCTTAGAAAACCATCCCTGAATGCTTCGCCTTGCTGCTTCTGGGTCTGAATCAAGATCGGTTATAATCTTAGATAGAATCTTCCACGGTTTCTCTTCCATCATAGCCATACATAAGTCACGTACTGAAGTCTCACAACTTATGGTTTTCTCAATCATATCCAGAGCATCTTCTTCTTTCTCGATATCAATAACCTGATCCAGTAACTTCACTGCTTCTCTTGCAGAACCACCACATGCCATACTGATAGCTTTCAGAACTGAATTAGGAACGGCTACCTTCTCCGCTTCTGCTATATCTTTAACCAAAGAATAGGCAGTGTTAGACGGTAGAGACTTCATGTTCACTGCAACACATCTGGTTTTGATTGCTGGAATCATCTTCTCTGGATTCGTTGTAGCCAGAAAAAAGAAAGTTAATCTCGGTGAATCTTCAAGCATCTTTAGCATGGCGTTCTGGGCTGCACTGGTAAGTTGGTGGGCTTCATCGAGCAGAATCACCTTTACCTTACCGCCCATAGGGGATAATCTGGAAGTAGCATTAATTTCCCGTATAGTGTCTACACCATTTGTATTTGCTGCATTGTATTCATGATAATCAGTATCAGCACATTCCAATATTCTGGCAATGATCCTGACCATTGTAGTCTTTCCACAACCACTTGCTCCTGTAAAAAGCCAACTTTTGGGGATATTTTTAAAATCCCTGTCAAGCATTGATTCAACTGATTTAATGGCAGCATCATTGCCATATACTTCATCAAAATATTCTGGTCTGTACTTCAACGGTAAACTGTTACTCATCGATATCTCCTATACGGATAAATTTTTCTGTTTTACCAAATTTAGATTCAAACCCAAAATCTGAAATATTAAGAGGAAAGGATAGTCCCTCGTAACAGATACGTACTGGTAAATCCCCATTCTCTTGCTTGAGTTTTTCCAATATTCCAATTACTTCTGATACAGAAAGTTGTAATTCGTCTACCATGATTTGTTACCATAAAAGAAGTTTATTTTACTGGCACCACAATCGTGACAGTCCCACCAACCCACTGTTATAACAGCATTACTATCGGTAGTTATGTTCTCGCAGTAGTGCCGCCTACGTATATGAATACCAATAGAACATAAAAGGAATAATCCAATTTTCTTTATAATATTCATAGTTGGGCCTCAAGAACCTACCATGGTTCCGTCGGGTTCCCATGTAAATTCTGCTACAGAAAAATGAGCACCACAGCCACAGCAGAATGTCCCGCTGTAAAACTCTGGATCTCTGGCGTAAGTTTCTGCCAGAGATTGCCCCATTGTTGTAACAACCCCACACTTGGTATGTTTATAGCTACGGCGTACTGGTCTAACAAAACCTTTTGCTCTCTCTTCTGGGCATAGCACTACATATCCTTTTTGCATACCAGTAATCGGATCTATTTCCCTGTGATTTGGATCAACAGCTTCACCATCAGTCATACAAGTCTTCGGTTGTTCTTTCATTGTAGTCTCCTGTTTGCGGCTTCAGTATTTGCTTTCCGTACCACTACCTCTAAATCTTTTATAGATTTAGTATGTACTACCAGTGTTAAAGTGTTATCTGTAAGACCAGGATGTTGCCCAAAACTGTACCCAGCTTCAGTCAAATGCCTCTTGAAGATAGGTAATTTCCAATCATCTATAGCTATTGCTGCTTTTGGCATATCAGCCTCCTATTCTAATGCTCGGTATAATTTCATTGCTTCAATTATAGAACCCCCAATACCACACCTATACCTTCTTATAGCAATATTTTCTATTGACATAATCTGGTGTAGTAATATGCTTTCTTCTTCCCATTCTTCTACAGTCTCTGGGCACGGTGAATTATAGAATTCCATCAACTTTTCATTTATGGATTTGATAAGTGATTCTCTTTCCACTTTTCCCATTTAATCCTCCTTATATGAATATTAAGCAGTTTCCGAATAGCATAGGCGTGTATATCCATTTGAATAAAAACAAATATAAACAAAAGGGAAGTAAACAATCCAGTTTCTTGGTAACAAGTGTATACCATATAAAAAATAAATAACCATCTAAGTGCAAAAGATAATGGGCTTTCTACTACTTCTTTTACTTCTTCGGTTTCTCTATCCATGCGTCCCCCGATTTAACATACTTGGTTAACTCAGCAAAATTACCATTTACCTTTGACAATTCCACATCTATTTTGAACGGTACGTTGATCCATTCAAATTCTTTCAGCACTCTCTTAGAACATATCTCGTTCATCTCCGTCAACAGGTAATCACGTTCATCAGGATACCATTGAAATACGCAGGAATCATGAATCTGGCCACAAAGATACGACCGTAATTTCTCCTTCTTAATGAATGCCTGTATACGGTTAATAGACCACAACAGGATATGAAACGCTGTTCCCTGGATAGGATAATTGGTTGTCTGTTTTCTGTCTAGTAGACCATAGAACCTGAAACCTAAATACGTTTCCACATAACCGTACTTAATATAGAAATCGTTTACTTCCTTTTTCCATGCAGTATAAACTTTGAATCGTTCATTCCACATCTTCTCTTCTGCTTTCTTACAATGCTTGAGAAAATCGTCTACATTATGGATTCCCTTATCGTGCATGTGTTCCACTAATGGAGTACCATTCCGTAGAACAAATTTCTCTTTCTCAATAGCGGTTTCCCATAAAGTAGGACCACAACTTCCCCAATAGTCACCGTAGAACTGAGGGAATGTCCACTGATTCTTTATATAGAACCTGATCTTTCCATTTTCATCCAGATTCTCTTTACGTACCTGCCAAATATCACAAGCATTATCCCTATGCATATCAGACCCATCAACAGTCAGGTAAGCAATAAAGTTTGGATCTTTATGGTATGCTGCGGATGTACAAACTTCAACTCCAGAAAAGTCAATCTCACCAATACCACCATCAGGTTCAGTTACAATGCCCGTTCTTGTTATCTTCTTAGCATAGTCATCCCGTTTCGGAATGTTCTGGAAGCTAGGCAGGTTGGCACTTGACCTAAAACTCCTTGCAATCGTTAGATTAAAAAACGGATGAATTTTTCCGTTTACCTCTTCCCGTACAAACTGTGAGATGTAAGTATCCCGAACTTTCAACAATTTCCTTAGAGATAGAATATCTTCACATATGGGTAAACCAATATCTTTCAATGCCTTTTCATCTAAAGAGATATTGCCACCATCAGTAGTCCCCAATTTCTTAGCATCCAGTTTCATCACTTCAAAGAACAGTCTCTTCAGATCGGCTGGCTTTGAATGCTCAAATTTCTTTCGATATAGATTGGTGAACTTTTTTGCATATGGTTCATTGGCTATCTTCTCTTCTAACTCTTGGATCTTACCAGTTACTTCTGCTTCTGCCTTAATGTAATATTCTACATTTATCGGAATACCATTCTCCTGCATCGTGCAAAGAGTTCTGGCACTTTCAGTGAACAGGATACGAGGGTAATATTTCTTCTTAGAATCAAGTTGCCGATATTCCTCGTCCTCGGCATCGCTTAGTTTGAGGGTAAGATAGGCATCAGCCCCTACATAAAGCAATTGATCATACAGGGGCATTTCCCGCATTCTGTTGAGTTCCTTTGCCCCCTGCCTATCTGCTTCAATGTATTTGTCGGCTTTTTTATCGTAATCCCTGATACCCCATTTAAGGAAACAAAGTTCCTTTAGACCTTTGGCCCCTGTTCTGTGATCCAGAAGATGCTGATTTATATTGGTGCATTGTAACCATCCATTAACAGTACAACCAAGGATAGTTTCTAGCCACATTGTATCAAACTGTAACTTGTGGGCAATCTTTTTGATATCTTCTCGTTCCAGATATTCCACAAGTAACTCAATAATGTTCTCGTAAGCCTGATCGGAAAAAGTAACTTCACTGTGGTCAAGTGGAAATGCTATTGTTCCTTTTCTGGTAGATATACCAACAGAAGTGATACAATGCTTTTCATACTGTGGCTTTAAACCGGTTCCTTCAATATCAATCGATGAAATGAAATCAGAATCGGATAACAGGTCTTCCAATCCATTTATAATATCTTTGTACTCGATCAGCACCTTTACATTTTCAAATGGATTTACCTGTACCAATTCTTTCTTCTGCTTTATCTCGGCCATTACAAACTTAACCAGTCTGCCGAAATAAGCTTTCTGATTCTCTGTCTTCATCTTGCCTGGGTTCAGCATAGGCAAAACCCAGGCACCGTATTCATGTACGGGAATAGCCCTCATTACCAATGTTTCTAGTGCCGGGGTTTTCCTTCCTATCTTACCAAGAATAGCTTTTGTTGCAGCATTTCCAACAGTCAAGATATATTTTGGTTTCAATTCCCTGATCTTGTCTATCAGATTTGGTTTACATTTCAGTATATGGTCATCTTTCAGTTCCCCTTTACAGTAGCAGGAAACAGCGGAGGTTTTCCAGAAATTGTTCTCCAGGTTCACTCCTACACTGGAAAAGAATTCTTTCAACGATTCCATAGTTTCTCCTGAGAAACCAAATCCTTTACTGTCTTCTATAGCAGAAGGTTTACCAGTAACGATTAGGGTATTCAGTCTACCATTACCGTAATGTTTTGAGAATGGTGATTTGCAAATAGTGTGAAGCCCACAGGAATCACAATCCTCACTTATGGCAGGCCCATCATTCCAGAAACTCTTTATCTTCATTAATTCACCTTGGGAAAGTCCCCATTAGTTTTGTCTACACAACTTCCATGCTTCAATAAGATACTGTGCTTGCCATCGTGCGTCATCAATAGCTCTATGATGAGTACCAGCAATTTCAGGTAAAGATATTTTTGGCAACATTGCCCGCATAGTTCTGTAACATCTATCATTTTTAAATGACCATGGTACGGTTAAAGAACCACGATCATAAGCCGATTTCAAGATAACATTATCGAAAACTGCACCGTTGCCCCATATAGATACTTCATCTTTAAAAGATCGAAGGTAATCTTGGAACAATACCAAAGCAACTTGTATATGTTTCCCATCCCGTTTAAATTCAGCCCGTGCTGTATCGGACTGTTGCATCCACCAAAGTACGGTAGACACATCCATAACTCCACCAGCAGCAACAGAAGATTCCAGATCAACTACTTCATAGAACCCTTCTCCTATTTCACCAGTAGTAAGATCAAAGTTTACAGCACCAATAGCGGCAATAGCAGCATTGTTACCATTTCCCATAGTCTCAAGATCCAACATTATATCAATCATATTTTCCCTTTTACTGTGAGTTTGGTTTTTCCCATTTTAGCTGCCCATCTTGATAACTTACCACCAGATGTTTTGGAAACATAGGCATTATCTTTACCATTCAATTTTCTCTTTGCAGCACGGTTTAAACTTTCAGGCAACAAATCGTATCCAGCTGGAACTCCAGTGCGATCGGTAACATTTACTAAATGATTGGTATCTACATTCATGTGTTTCCTCCATTAATTAAAACATGCGGTCAATTATCTCAATCAGGTAAGCTGAGTTTACCTTTTCTGGATCTTTCTCTTTCAGTTTACCGATAACTTCCAGAAAGTAAGCACAGTCCACACCGGTAAGCTGATCCTGCAATACTTCTATCTTGGTTAAATCCAGTTCCGATATCTGCATACAGATTTTCAGAAGTTGCCCAGCATTAATGGTAAAGTTCCGTTTAATAAACTTACGGACACGAAAGATAGAACAGATCGGATACTTGCTACCAACATAAATCAGTTCTCTGGAAAGCAAACAGGCCAGTGCTTCTTTCTTCAGTTCCAGTTTATCATCCCAACTTGTCCAGTAATTTGTGCAATGCATGAAGTCGTAATACTTGTGGATCTCTTCAGGTTCCCCAAAGAAACGGAACACCATCTGAATCTTACCACTCAATGTAATTGCATTCGTACTTAGGAAGACAGGCTTATACTGTGTATCGGTATCTTCTGCCTGATCTTCAATCTTTTCCGATACCTCTTCAAACTTATCTTCAATCTCTCCTGGATCTTGCATTACATCTGATACATAATTGGAAGCATTCTGTTCCGGTGATCCTTCAAAGTATTCATATGGTTTTTCTGTACCATCTGCACTTGCAATACCAGCAGATTTGACCACTATCTTTACCCTGTCATCATGGGATTCTACATAGATTTTACATGGAATTCCTTCCCTATTCTTAATAGAGAACAGACCAATGTAATACTCTGCAATCTCTTTTGCTGCTAACTGTGAACGGAAATAAACATCGTAATCATTTACCTTTTCACCCAACAGCATACTGGCTATGCAACCACCAGTTACTATTGTATTCTCTTCTGCGATCTTACGGATTCTTTCATTTGCAATGGATTTCAGCCAGCTGTCAATCTTCTTTCGCAGCACTGTCTTGATGGTTTTTGTTTTCATACTATTCCTCCAAAGAATTTGCATAATCAATTACAAACTGTTTAAACTCTTCATCAGTAGTGCCATTCCAATTTGTGTTTCTATGTTTCACAAATTTCATGTGCTGGAAATAACCACAAGCGTCAGTAGGCCAAGCAAATATCCCATGCCTTTTCTTTACCCATTCAAGCAAATGTTCTTTAACTTCTTTGTTGGTCATTTCCTTTTGCATGTTTCCTCCATCAGAACGGGACTTCCTCTCCAGTTCCAGTTCCAGTTCCAGTATCTTCCTCTTTTACTTCCTTACCTTCAGGCAATACCATTACATGCGTGAAGTTCTTTGAAGAGAAAGAAGCCATGTTACTGGCATAGTTAATTCCAATTGTATTCGTTTTCGATAGTACACTGTTCAGCAGAGTGGGACTGATAAGGAATGTTAGGC
>Ga0209318_1000857_pt1 | contig 24341 bp, 38 predicted proteins | sample RifGroE1_FD_183999 | JGI IMG/M metagenome (GOLD analysis project Ga0209318, IMG submission 183999) | Groundwater microbial communities from Rifle, Colorado, USA - Groundwater E1 (SPAdes) (version 2) | ecosystem: Environmental > Aquatic > Deep subsurface > Groundwater | place: Rifle, Colorado...
GAACCATTATTTATTATTGAAGATTTGCCTGTTGGAGATGTCAAAATCATGAAAGAGATACATATAAAATTCAATGCAGAAGATTTAGAGTGTGTGAAGTTCAATGTCAGTGAAGATGAAATTAGTGATATAGAAGGATCAATGTTTGTAGATGTATTAGGAAGTTTGAGTGTAAACTCTTGGTATAATTTTGGAACAAAAACAACTATAAGAAGTAAACAAGTAATGGTAAAAGATGTTCAAGTGTATTAATAAATAATTTAGGAGGATATATGAAAGAAATTAAATATTGTAGTATTTGTGGCATATCTAGAGAATTAGCAAGTAAATTTTATTTAAAATCACAACAAGGAATTAATTTATGCAATAAACATTATTTACAATTAAGACTTCGAGGAAAGATTACAGATGCTTCTCCTCCAGACATCAAAGATAAACGAGAATATTGGACTAAGGAAGAAGAAAATAAATTAGTAGAATTAGTAGATAAAATAACTTCTTATGAAGAAATTGCTGTAATATTAAATAAAAGAACCAGTAGTGCTATAAATAGTAAAGTCGCTAGTATGGGGATTGAAACAAAATATCCAAATAGTTCCAATTTTAAAGCAATATATCAAAATTACGATTGGTGTTATCAAAAATATATTATTGAAGGGTTAAGTCAAGAAGAAATGGCAATTGAATCTGGATGTAATTTAAGAGTTCTGAAAAAATGGTTGGTAGAAAAACATAGGATAACTCAAGAATATAGACAAGAAAATAAAAAATTAAGTGAGAGACAAAAGGATTTAATTATTGGATCTATGTTAGGTGATGGTCATATAGATAGAAGAGAAGAACAACCAATGTTTATAGAGGCCCATGCAGAAAACCAAAAAGATTATATATATTTCAAATATAATATTCTTAAAGATTTATGTAATAATCCACCAGTTAGAAAAGAAGCATGTTATAGTGACTTTAATGGAAAATCATATTTGTGTCAACCATCATATAGATTTTGCACGAGACTACATGATTGCCTAAAAGAATTTAGAGGAACAACTTATACATATTTATTAAGCCTAATGAATGAATTCTCTTTTTCAATATGGATGTTGGATGATGCTTACAGAGGTAATTCAAATTGGGAATTATGTATTGCAGAATATACTTCGGATGATACTCAATTTGCAATTAATTTATTAAACAATAGATTCAATTTAAATTCTAAGTTACAAAAAGATATAAGATATTTAAGATTTGATGCTAGGTCATCGAGAGAAATAGATAAAATTATTCTTAGAAACATTTCTAATGATTTAGATATAATAAAATATAAAATTACAGATAATAAAAATTTACATAATGAAGAAAAGAGAATTTATATTGAACATAATAATGAGAAAATATTATTTGCTGACTTTTGTAGAAATCATAATTTAGATTATAAAAGCACTTATTATAAAGTATTTAATGATTATCAAAATGCTAGAGATATTTTGGAGGGACTTATGTGAAAAATATAATTGAAGATATAATTAAAAATATTTCATTTAATTTCCCTTATAATTCTCTTGATTATGCTGAAAACTTATATATGGAGAATTACCATAATCACAAAGATTTTTCAAATTCGTCCACACCAGACTCGCCAGAATCAATTAAAAATTATGCTAAGAAAACAATCGAATATAATGGAAAATGTTTGTTTAGTGGAGATCATGGAAATCAGGGCAACCAGTTCGAAGTATATAAAACAGCACAAGAATTCAACTTAAAATATAGACATTCAGCAGAAGTATATTGGGTAAAAGATAGACTGGAAAAAGATAGAAACAATTGTCATATGATGATCATTGCAGTCAATCATGAAGGGCGAGAGGATTTAAATTACATCCTCTCTATTGCTAATGAAGATGGTTATTATTATAAACCCAGAATTGATTTAGAACTTTTATTAAGTGTTCCAAAAGAAAATTTCATTGTAACTTCTGCTTGCGTGGCTGGATGGAAATATGAAGATGCAGAAGAAATATGGTTGAAAATACACAATTATTTTGGAGATAATTTCTTTTTAGAGGTTCAAAATCATAATACTGACAGTCAGAAGATTTTAAACCAAAAAATATTAAAAATTGCTGATAAATATGGTATCCAAATAATTTGTGGTTTAGATAGTCATTTTGTTGAAGAAAAAGATTCTATCAAGAGAGATCAAATACTAAAATATAAAGGAATTAATTATGAGGATGAAGATGGTTGGTATTTAGATTTTCCTAATGGTAAAGAAGTATTTAATAGGTTTAAGACACAGGGGGTATTAAATGATAAACAAATATTAACTTCTATGATGAATACTCTTATATTTGAAACTGAATGTGAAGAAATAGTATTTGATAAACATTTTAAGATACCTTGTGTATATCCAAATACTACATATGATGAACGTGTGAAAATATTTAAAAAAATATTAAATGAAAGATATAAAAAGGAAACTCTAAAAACACCTGAAAAAATGAAAGGTGTTGTATATGAGGCAGGAGAAATTATTGACAGTGGTGTCGTAGACTATTTTTTAACAAATGACAAAATTATATCAAAAGCAGTCAATGAAAAAGGTGGAATTCTTACAACCACATCAAGAGGAAGTTCTGCATCTTATGTAGTTAATAAACTTTTAGGATTCACAACAATTGATAGATTTAATTGTGAAATTCCTATTTATCCTGAAAGATTTCTTACAAAAGAAAGGGTATTAAGTGGGCAAATGCCCGATATTGACTATAATCTTGCATCTCCAGAACCATTTATTGAAGCAACCAGAGAATTAATTGGGGAGCATAGTTGCTACCCTTTGATGGCAATTGAAAAACTCAAAGAAAAAGCAGCATGGCAACTATTCGCAGGAGTAAATGATATAAAACCAGAAGTGGCAAATGAAATATCAAAACATATCAACCAGTATAATGACAAACTAAAATATGCAGATGAAGAAGATAAAGAATTAATTCACATTGAAGATTTTATTCCAGAAGAATATTTAGAAATTTATAAAGGAAGTTTGGAATATCAAGGAATTACTATAAATCTAAAATCTCATGCATGTGGATTTTTGTTATTGGAAGGAGATATTAGACGTAAAATAGGATTAATTAATGCAGTATCAGAAACAACAGGTAAACGTACTTTGTGTGCTTGTATTGAAGGAAATTATCTTGATGAATTTGGATATGTTAAAAATGATTATCTTGTTGTAGATAGTGTAGCTTTAACCCATAAATTTTTCCAGAGCATTGGTAAATCAGTTCCTAGTTTTGATGAATTAAGAGAAATGATTAGTGGAGATGAATTAACATGGGATATATATGCAAATGGTATTACTTGCTGTGTCAATCAAGTTGAAAAAGAATCTACAACTAAAAAGGTAAAACGCTATAAACCAACTACTTTAGCAGAATCTAGTGCTTTTATAGCTGGAATTCGTCCTGGCTTTAAATCTCTTCTTGGAACGTTCTTAGCAAGAGAAAAATATACAACAGGAGAGGAAACTATTGATAGAATATTAGAAGATAGTTATCATTTCATGTTATATCAAGAATCAATTATGAAGCTCTTAGCATACTTGGGATTACCTATGGGAGAAGCATATGGGGTATTGAAAGCAATATCTAAGAAAAAATTGAAAGGAAAGAAATTAGATGATCTACAAATAAAATTAAAAGAAAATTGGATAAATATTATTGGTAATCTAGATAATTTTGAAAAAATATGGGATGTAATCGAGGCATCTAGTTTTTACGCCTTCAATGCTCCGCATGCCCTCTCGATGGGGGGTGACAGTGCTTATCAGGCATGGTTTAAAGCACATCATACTGCTAAGTTCTATGAGGTAGCAATTAACCATTATCAAGATAAAGAAAATAAAAAGAAAATTGATGCTCTTGTAAAAGAAGCATTAACATTCTATGGATACAAATTGGGAAACTATGAGTTTGGCAAGGACAATCGGAGAGTAAATGTAGATGATATTCATAAAATTATATATCCTAATTTATCAAGTATTAAAGGATTCGGAGAAATAGTATCACAATCATTATTTGAATTAGGAGAAAATGAATATAAAGATTTTCTTGGATTTCTAGATGCTTTGAAAGGATCAAAAATCAATAAGACTGTATTAGATAAACTAATTAAATTAAATTATTTTGGGCAATTTGGAGAGGTAAAGTATTTATTAGAAATTGTCAAATGGTATGAATTACTGGAAGGGGTAAAGGAAATATCAATAAAGAAATTACCAGAACTAAATTTAGATTTTAATTATGTTTTAGAATATGGATATATTAACCCTAAGAATAAAGATGCTAAAAAAATTACTAAGCTTAGAAATATTGATTTATTGTTGGATATCATTAATAATATAAATATTAAACCTATGACAATAAAAGAAATTATAGATAATCAAAAAGAAATTCTTGGTATTATTACACATTCAGATAAAAAATATTCAGAAGATGTATATTATGTATCTGATTTGGAAGTTATGAAATCAATTGTCAAGACTAACGTATATAGAATTAAAAATGGAGAAATTATTGAAACCAAGATGTGGTCAAGTCAATATCATAAAAATATGTTTAATCAAGGTGATTTCTTATTTGTTAAGAGCTTTGATGTTAAACCTCAAAAAGAACCAACTGGTGAAGTGAATAAAGAAACTGGAAAGAAAATCTATAAAGAGGTTGAAGGAACAAAGGAATTTTGGATACCTAAGTATAATAATATTACTTATAAATTTACAGATGAGGTGGTTAATTGTTAAGTTACTATAAATATACAGATAAACAAAAAGAAGAACTTTTAAAATCAATTGTAATATTGGTTGATAGCCGTGAACAGTCATGGAGTCATATTTCCAAGTATTTTGATGAAAAGAAAATACCTTATAAAGTAAAGAAATTAAATTATGCTGATTTCTCATACTATATACCAAAGAATGATGAACTTAATATACCACGCGATATGTATATGGATCAAATTGTTGCCATCGAGAGAAAAGGTTCTTTAGAAGAGTTATCCGGTAATTTCTCAAATGATAGAGATAGATTCGAAAAAGAACTAAGTCTTTACAAAGGTAAAATGCACTTACTAATTGAAAACTCTTCATACGATGACATCTATAGTAATAATTATAAAACCCAATATAATAAAAAGTCATATATGGGAAGCTTACATAGTTTTGCACTGAGATATGATTTGTCAATTATGTTTATGCCTAAGAATGAGTGTAGTGGGGTTTATATATTTTGTGTTTGTTATTATCATCTTAAAAATCTATTGCATTAAACCAATAAATAAAATTTCCTTGACATCAAATTCCCCACATGCTATAATATAAACATAGAGAGGAGGTGAAAACAAAAATGAATCCCACAAAACTCATCAATCGAATCGACGGTCAATGGACTACCTGCTCTTCTCAAGAATACAACTCCCAAGACAAATCAAACTTCATGTTCAGCAAAAGTGATCTAACCAATACAACTACATATTACAAAAAGATTGGTTAAATAATCATAATCCCTAAACACAAATCATAAAATAATTATCATAATATTTTTAGCAAGGATTTGATCACTTAGATTATTAAAATCACTAATCAAATTCTTGCTAAATCAAAAGAGGTGATACATATTAAAATTTTACACGGCAGAGATGGTGATTGGATTCAGTGTAGTTTTGAAGAGTATGAGAAAAACTATACGGATAAAGTTAATTATGCATTTATTGTGGATCAAGATGCAAATAAAGGGAATTATTATAAAAAGGTAACAATTGAAGTATTTGATAATGAATCAAAGATTAAAAACGAAAGGATGGAAGATTGAGTTTTGGCTAACATATCAATGTGTCAATTTACTGATTGTGAAAAATCTTCTAGTTGTTTGAGAATATTAGCACCACCTGATGTAGAGCAAGTTTACATGAAATTCAAGAATATTTGTGGTGAATTTAATCAATATCAATGGTATTGGCAAGCACCTGATAATTTTCTTATTAAGAAAGAAGGTGATACATAATCTATATAAATAATATTTCTTTACATGGTATTGACTTTCACAAATATGTAGTTATAAAACAAGATGACTTATATAAACATGCATCAGAGCAAGATAGTATTGATTTAGCTAGAATTATTAAAAATATTAGAGTAAGTAGAGTTAAATTTAATAAAAAACCTAGTAATCAGTATTTAGTTATAAATATTGATGAAAGTTATGCAGGAGAGGTTATTGATATTTTGAAGAAGAATAGGCACTGGGATATGTAATGAAGGGAGGTGATAGAAATATGATGACAATGGATTATGGAAATATGGATATCTTAGATATTGTTAGAGAATTGAAAAGATTATTACATAAATTCTCTGAATTAAATAAAGTAGAAATGGAAGAAGTAAGGGTACTTTCTAATAATTTAAGTGCTGAGATTTCAGGTTGGCAATATGATACTAAAATTATGGAGAAATATGATAAAGAATATGAACGTATTCAAAGGCAATAGAATAAAATAAAATATAAAACAAAAGGGAGGTTGATAATAAATGTTGAAATGGGAAAAGGAATTTTGTGCTAAAATATGTCACGAGGTTAATAAAGCATTCTGTGAGAGTATTGGAGATTTTACACAATTAAGTTGGGATGATGCTCCTAAATGGCAAAAACAATCTGCACTTGCAGGAGTTGATTTACACTTATATAATAATACAAAACCATCAGATAGTCATGCAAGTTGGATGAAAGAAAAAGTAGATGCAGGTTGGGTTTATGGAGAGATAAAAGATGCAGAGAAGAAAACTCATCCTTGTATAGTTCCTTATGAGCAATTGCCAATCGAACAACAAAGTAAAGATTATATTTTTAAAGGAATTGTTGATGCTTATAAAAAGTATAGAAATGATGGATTTAAGTAAAATTCCTAAAATCAAAAATCACGCTATAGGCCAGTTATAGGGTTTGGTAATTCCATTAAAATAATCTTTTAAAGGATTTATTAAATAATTAAAATAAAATTATCGGAGGAATTAGATGGTTATTTTATACTCAAATGATTGCCCTAAATGCAAAATATTAAAACTTAAACTAGATAGTAAAAATATTCAATATACACTATGTTCTGATATAGATATCATGGTTTCTAAGGGTTTCCAATCAATGCCAATGTTAGAAGTAGAAGAAGAAACAATGAATTATTTAGATGCAATAAATTGGGTAAAGGGGCAATAAACTATTTTATGAGTTGGTTAACTGTTAACGATGGGTTAGAATATTGTGTGTACATTCATACTTTCCCTAATGGTAAGCGTTATATTGGGATAACTAGTCAAATACCAGAAGATAGATGGAGAAAAGGTCGTGGTTATTATGGAAACAGATATTTAACTTATGCTATTAAGAAGCATGGTTGGGAAAATATTAAACATGATATAATTTATACTGGATTGTCTGTAGACGAAGCAATAGAGAAAGAAATATTTCTCATAGCAAAGTTTGACTCTAATAATAAAAATTTAGGATATAACTTGTCAAAAGGTGGTGAGTCTCATTTTGGAATTAAGCATTCAAATGAAACTAAAGAAAAAATGAGAATAGCCAGAAAAGGTAAATATGGTGGAAAGTTGCATCCAATGTATGGTAAAACGCACACAGATGAAACCAAAGAAAAGATGAGTAAAGCTAAGAAAGGAAAGTATCTTGGTGAAAATAATCATAACTTTGGAGTAACTTTATCGGAAGAGCATAAGAAAAAACTAAGCATAGCGAAGATGGGTCATACATTTGGTTTTGCAAACACTAAAAGAGCCGTTGTTCAATTAACTTTGGATAATGTATATATCGAAGAATTCCCTAGTGTTAAAGATGCTCAAATTAAAACAGGAACATACCACATATCAGACTGTTGTAATGGTAAAAGACAATCCGCAAATGGGTATCTATGGACATATAAAGAAAATTATTTAAAAGGAGAAATGAAATTGAAAATTAACTTGGATTTAAATAGAAATTTTGTAACAACAATTAATAAATTAACAAAAAAATACGGGGATAAATTCGAACGCATTAATGGTTTTCATCAGCAAAACTTGAACTTTACAGATTTTATTGATAATTTTATAGATAGCAAAACGGTTGCAGATGTAAGTATCGATGCAAATGCCAATAGTAGCACAAAAGATATCAACACATTAAAATCAGATATGACTAAACCTCATTTAAAACTTTTATCTTTTAATAAGATTTTTTATGAAATTACTAAAAAATATGGACTATCTACAGCAGAAGAATGGTTAGAATCAGAATGGAATGGTGATTATTACTTACATAATGCCACAACAAGTACATATCTGCCATATTGTTATGCATATGATTTATATCAAATAGTAGAAAAAGGGTTATATTTTATTGATAAATTTAAATCAACTCCTGCAAAACATTTAACCACATATAATGACCATGTATTAGAATTTATTAGTTGGACTGCTAATCGTAGTTCTGGTGCAGTTGGCCTACCAAGTTACCTTGTTTATTCGTATTATTATTGGAACAATGATATTAAGAATAATTTTTTTCTTAAAGATCCTGAATATTATAGGGAACAATGTTTTCAAAAATTCATCTATGACTTAAATCAACCATATTTGCGTGTTACTGAATGTGCATTTACTAACATTTCTATTATGGATAAAAACTATTTAGCAGAATTATTCGGGGCAAGACAATTTCCTGATGGAGAATTTGTAATTGATCATATTGATGGAATTATTGAACATCAAAAAGTGTTTATGGAAGTGACAGCTAAGATTAGAGAAAAATTAATGATGACGTTTCCTGTGCTAACTTATTCATTATTGTTTCAAGAAGGTAAATTTGTTGATGAAGAGTTTGCTAGATGGTGTAATAAACATAATATGAAATGGTTTGATAGTAATTTTTATGTTGGTAATGATGTTACAACCCTCTCAAATTGTTGTAGGCTCTTAAGCAATACTTCTAAATTAAATAGTTTTATTAATAGTATTGGAGGAACCTCTCTTTCAGTTGGGAGCGTCCAAGTTAATACAACTAATTTACGTAGAATTGCGTTATTATCTAATAAAAATAAGGATAAATATATAAATATTTTATCAAAAAGAATTCATTTAAGTATTAAGGTATTAGATGTGGTAAGAAATATTATCAAAAGAAACATTGAGAAAGGACTCCTTCCAAACTATACGTACGGACTTGTAAAAATGGAGAATCAATATAATACTTTAGGTATTACTGCAATGTATGAAGCAATTAGAGATATGGGTTTGATTCAAGAAGATAATTTTGGTAGCAACTCCTATACAGATGAAGGACTTGGTTTTGCTACAAAAATTCTAAGAACTATTAATGAAATTAAAGATAGTTATAGTTTTGATTATAGTATAAACGTTGAGGCCGTCCCTGCTGAACGTGCAAATTCAATTCTATGTACTAAAGATAATTTACTATATCCAGAATTTGAACAAGATTTTCTTTACAGTAATCAATGGATACCATTAATGGAAAATAGTACAATTCAAGAAAAAATAAAACTTGGCGCTGTGTTAGATAAGGAGTGTGGAGGAGGTCAAATCCTTCATGTAAATCTACAAGGTAAATTTGCTAGTGAAAAACAATCATGGGATATGTTAAATCACTTAGCTAAATCAGGCATAATTTACTTCGCTTATAATGTTCAAATATCTGTATGTGATGAAGGACATGGATTTTTTGGTCAAATATGTCCAACATGTGGTAAATCAGTTCAAGATGTATTCAGTAGGATCGTTGGGTATCTTGTTCCTACGCAATCATATAGTAAGGAAAGAAAACAAGAATTTGATAAGCGTAAATGGTTCTTATTAGATTAAGAGAGGTATTAAAATGTGGATTAAAAACATAATGGATGAAAACTTTCAGGATTATAAAAAAACATCTATGATGATAGCAACTTGCCAATGTGATTGGAAATGTGCTAAAGATGGAGGATTTGATATTTCTGTTTGTCAAAACTCTGAGTTGGCAAATCAGAAAAACATTGAGGTATCTATTAAATCTATTATTAATAGATACCTCAATAATCCTATCACACAAGCAATAGTTATCGGTGGACTAGAACCCATGTTACAGTTTGATGAAGTTTTAGAACTTATAGATAAATTTAGATTGGTGTCTAAAGATGATATAATTATTTACACAGGTTATTATCCTTATGAATTAATAAATAAATTATGTCAGTTAGTTGAATATAAGAATATTATAATTAAATTTGGCAGATACAAAGAGAATAATAGTAAAATATTTGATACTGTGTTAGGTGTTTGGTTGTCTTCAAACAATCAATATGCAATAAAAATAAGTTAAATAAAATATAAAGTGAGGTAATTAATAAATGAATATTAATTGTACAGTAGACAGTGAAGATGTTGTATTGCCAAAATATGAATCAGAATGTGCTTCTGGAATGGATTTAAGAGCATGGAAGTATTCGTATCCAACTAATTTAAAAAAGGCATATGAATTTGATGAAGATGGAATTTTTCTTGATCCAATGGAAAGAATCTTAATTAAAACAGGATTACATATTGAATTTAAACCTAACACAGAGGCACAAATTAGACCTAGAAGTGGTTTAGCATTAAAACATGGAATATCAATTGTCAATAGTCCTGCGACCATCGATGAAGATTATCGTGGGGACATAGGGGTAATCCTTATCAATATGAGCAATGAAAAATTCTTAATCAAAAAAGGAGATAGAATTGCTCAAATGGTTTTCCAAGAAGTTAAGAAATTTAATCTAAAGATTGTTGATAAATTACAAGATACTTTGCGTGGAGATGGTGGTTTTGGTAGTACAAATAAAGGAGAGGCTTAATCGCCTTTCCTAATCCCTCAAAGAAAGGAATCAACAATTAAATGCAAATCATAAATTGGGATGACTATTTCATGTCTGTAGCATATATATCATCATTGCGTAGTAAAGATCCAAGAACACAAGTTGGAGCTTGTATTATCAATCAAAACAAACGAATAGTTTCTACTGGTTACAATGGTATGCCAGAAGGTTGTGATGATAATATAATGCCTTGGACAATATCAGAAGGATTAGAAAATAAGCATTTATATGTAGTTCATAGTGAATTAAATGCCATTCTTCATGCACGAAGTGATTTAACTAATTGTATTCTTTATACAACATTATTTCCATGTAATGAATGTGCAAAAAGTATAGTTCAATCTGGAATATCTGAAGTTGTATATTTGAGTGACAAATATAAAGACAGAGAACAATTTATCGCTTCAAGATTTATTTTTAATATAGCAGGAATAAAATATAGACAATTAATTAGTGACACCAATATAGAAATAAAGTTAAATGAGGTGTAATTGTGATAATAAATTTTAATCAATTATCAAAACTTAGAGATGAAAATATAACCGTATGTGCAGGTTGGTTTGATATGTTTCATATTGGTCATTTAAACTTCTTAAAAAACGCTAAAAAGCATTCAGAAAAACTTCTAGTAGTTGTAATGAATGATATTGATGGAAAATATATTAAAGGGGATAGTAGACCAATTATTAATGAAAATCAAAGGGCAGAGATTGTAGATAATTTAAAATGCGTTGATTATGTTTTAATAAGTACGCCAATTACAAATAATCATAGATATAATAGTCTTGATAAGAAAACAAGATTATTATGGGATAGATATATTCCCATAATTCAAGAATTAAAACCCAATAACGTGTTCTCATTAGAAGAAACCTTGAATCTTAATAAACTAGGTAATTATGTTGAGAGTATGGGAATCAATGTTATTTATTCCGAAAGATTTGATGGAGTTTCAACAACTGATATTGAGAATAAACTTAAGATAGATATTATGAAAAATGAAGAGTTAAAGTATTATAAATAAAACTTGTATTTTAATTGATAAATAAAAGGATGAAGAGGAAAATAAATGAATGACTATAATAAAATTATTATCGAAGGAGAATTAGAAAAAACAAAAGATATATTTTTAAATTGTCAAGATTGCGAAGAAGCAATAGATTGTTTTATATGTTTTGAATAAGGAGTTTTTATGAAAGATATAACTTTTGAATTAACGAATAAATGTAATTTAAATTGTATTCATTGTTCTAATAAGTCAAATATCAATGGATATGAATTCTTAGATATTAATACAATCAAAAATATAGTTCAAAAATACAAACCACAATATGTAAATATAAGTGGAGGTGAACCATTATTAACTGATAACTTTATAAGTATTATTCAATGGTTAAAAGGTGAGAAAATTAAAGTTAGATTATACACTTCAACTTATATAGATGACATAAATACAAAACTAAAAGCACTGAAATTAATTGATTTAGATTACATAATAATTTCATACTATAGTAATAAAAATTATGTGTATAATCAAATAGTCGGTAAGAAAAATATCCATGATTCTATTTTAAATAATATCAAGTATTGCTTAGACATTGGTTTGAATACAGAAGTTCATATAGTCCCGACTTCATTAAATATATCCACATTAATTGACACGGTATCAGAATTGGTAGACATAGGAGTTAATAAAATTAGTTTACTAAAACTTATTCTCCAAGGCAGGGCAGAGGGTAAAGGATACTTATTACCAAATAAAGAAGAGTTGAGTGAGATAATCAATTTGTTACAACTCAAATATAAAGACAAAATTCGTTTAGGATTGCCATTTTCAGAAGGTAAGTGTACTGCTGGAATAGAAAAGCTAGTTGTCTTGTCGAATGGAAATATAATTCCTTGTGATAGTTATAAAAGTGGTAAATGTCTCTGTGAGAGATGGGTTTAAAATATCCTAGAAAAGTGAAATTTAATAGGTTTTTAGAAAGGAGTAAAATAAATGAGCAAATACAATTCAGAATTATTAACTGATGCAGAAATAGATAGTCTCCTACAAGTTCTTTCTGAAGGGTATCCCAAAGAAGAATCTAGTTCTATTAAAATAACTTATAATCCAGTTAATAAAATGAAATTGATCACAGATATTATTGATAAGAATAGATATAGTGAAAAATATTTTTCATGGTGTATTGCTGATGAAATTAATCATATTTATAAAAATGCAGGAAAAGAATTTTCATCAATAAGTTTAGAATTTCTTAATAAGAATACATTAAATTTCTCTATTTCAGATGAAAAGGTAAAGTTATTTACAAATATTTTTGATGATAATCCTGATCTTATACTTAATAAATCAGATTTAATAAGACTTAGTATTATAATTCAAAAAATAATTTCACAATTTAATCAATTAACGAAAGGAGAGTGACCACTATCCAAACATCATATTACGCAAAATACAAAGGAGAAAATGCTGTATCAATTGCATTAAGCAAACCACAATGGTACACAAATTGTAGAGAATACAAGAAACTCGCTCCAAGTTGGGATTTATTAAATAAATATAAACAAGATAAAGATGAGATGTATTACATAGAACATTATTATAAAGAAATTCTCGATAAATTAGATCCTAAACAAGTATATGAAGATTTAGGTGAAAATGCTGTATTGCTCTGTTGGGAGAAGAGTAGCGACTTTTGCCACAGACATATCGTTTCAAGTTGGTTAGAAGAGAAATTAGGAATTGAAATTAAAGAATATGTTAAGGAGTGAATAGACACATATGCACAAAACTATTGTAGTAAATATATTTGGTGGCCCATCAGCAGGTAAATCCACCACTTCCGCAGGAATATTCTATGAATTAAAACGTCAAGGCATTCGTTGTGAACTTGTTACTGAATATGCTAAAAGTAAAGTTTGGGAAGAAAGTTTTAAGGTATTAGAAGATCAAATCTATATTTTTGGTAAACAAAATCACAAAATGTTTACAGTCAAAGGAAAAGTAGATGTTATTATCACAGATTCTCCTCTTTTACTATCTTTATATTATGGTAAAGAATTAACTTCTAGTTTTAAAGGACTAGTAACTGAAACACATAATACTTATCATAATATGAATTATTTTATCAATAATCTTGGAGAATATGACTCTGTTGGTAGAATGCAAACTGAAGAAGAATCTTTAATTATTAGTGGTCATATTTTAGATATTTTGAAAGATGGTGAATTTCCTCATACTGTATTAAATAAAACTAATCTCGTAGTAGATTTTATTATAGGAGATATTTATAAAGAGCTTGCTAAGGTGAAAGGAGAATAAAAATAATGACAATTAGTGATTCGGTAATGAATGTTGCAACAAGAATAAACACAGAAAGAATGCAAACTCAACCAGTAGAAATTCCAATCAAAGTAAAATATAAAAACTATCAAGGCGTTACATCAATCAGAATAATTATTCCTCAACAAATCCACTATGGCAGTACTGATTACCACAAAGAGGATCAATGGTTACTCGATGTATTTGACGTAGAAAAAGACGCTCTAAGAACTTATGCATTAATGAACATTCTAGAATTTATTAAGGAGTAAAAATGGAAGATAAATTATTATCTCTGAAAGAACAATTCTGTAATTATTATTGCCTAAACAAAAATGGATTAGATTATGAAAATGTACATTTTGATTATCCTTGCGATTTTTGTCAAATCACAGATTACATAAGTTTCATCAGAGATGAAATATAATACTCACCATTTACCAAAATAATCATAAAATAAAACAGACAGAAGGGAGGTGACATAAAGAAGAAAGGAGAATTGTTCATAATGGAAGAATTAAAAGAATGGTTAATCAAAGAAATAAACTCTATTAATATAGATTACTACAATGAAAGTACCTATGCGTGGTCAAAAGGATTCAAGAAAGCTTTATTAGAAACTTTAGATGCTATTAAAAGAATTGAAAGTGATAGAAAGGAGAGAAAATAAATGGCAATAAGAACTGAACAAATTGATGTATCATTCAACCTAAAACTTCAAAAAGACCTCCAAGAACATGAAATTATTTGTTCTCATTGTGGAGGTACTGGACTACAAGTAGATGATAATCCATTTGGTATTAAAGAAGAAAATAGTAAAATTCATTTTCCATATAAGCAACAAACAATTGCAGGATGCAGACATTGCTACAATGGAGTTCAAAGCAAATGTTTGTATTGTGATAAAATATTAAATAGAGGTTCATCTCAATGTAATTGTGAACAATACAATCAAGAATGCTTAAACAAAAGAAATAATGAAGATTTAGAAACTTGGAATAAAGCAAAGAAAATATCTTATGAAGAAGCATGTGAAAATTATACAATGCTTTATATTGATTCTCATGATAAATATATCAATATTGAAGACTTTGAAGAATGGATACATGACGAAGGTTATGAAGAAGATGAAATAAAATCATTAAGGGTTTATGTAACAAATTCAACTGATTTATCTATGGATGCTTCTGATATTATCGAAAATGCTTGTAGTGATTTGCATGAGGATGCAATGGATAATATCTCAGATGAAGATAAAAATAAACTTCAATTATTGTTGGATACATGGTGCGAGGATAATATGCAAGGGACTACAACTTATTATGCTGATTTTAGTGTTAGAATTATGTTATAAAGGAGACAAAATGTTTAATAAAAATCTAATTCTTAAAACAATTGATGTAATGAATAAAATTGAATTAAACTCCCTAATTAGAATAGAAAGAGGAAGTAAAGATAATTTACATTATAGCGTATTTAGAGTTTTAAATATAATTCCAAATTGTCAGGAAACAAAATATGGAGTAAAAAGAGATCAAGTTATTAGATTGATAGATGAATTTTATCCCAACGTTATGCCATATACTCATGCTATTTCATTAAAAGAACTTAAATTTAATATGGTTAAACATGCAGTAGATGGTTTTTATTTTTCAGATATTGATTTAATTGATGAAAAAGGAAAGATTGTAATCTAAGGAAATAATGAATTCATTGGAGGTAATTATGAACCAACAACTATTTAACTTTGATTTAAGGAAATCACTCATAGATAAATTCTCAGAACAAACTATGAACGAAGAAAATATCTCTTTAAAAGATGCACAAGCTAAAACATTAAAATTCTTAGTCACAATTGATAAAGAGGTTCAAGGAATAAAACAAGAACTATGGAACATTGCTAATAAATGGCATGGGCGAGATATTGATTTAAGCAAAACCAGTATAATAGAATATAATTTAATTGATCAAATAGAGAGACTTTATGGGATATCGATTGGAGATACAACTGAAGAAAAAGTTTTATGGATTAAAAACAATGTCATAATAAAGAGTTGATTGAATGCAAATAAAAAACTTTTTGATTTGCAAAGGAGTTTGATTAAAATAGATCAAATGGAACAAATATTAAAAGATATAGATAAACTTGATAAAAAGTTTGCTAAATTAAATCAAGATAGAAAAATGTTAATGACTGCACTTCAAGCAGTATGTTATATGAAGATTTCCGTTTTTGGGTGAGTGGTAAGAACTTAGAAGATTGGCTTGAAGAAGAGCGTCAGAGAACACGATAAATGAAAGGAGACATTGTTATTGCGTGAAATATTTTGAGCATTTAAAAGCAAACTGGAAAGTATCATTGCATTCTCTGGGAGATATGTTGATTCATTTTATTCACGGATTGTTACCATTTATTGAAATTAAACATTATGAAAGAGATAATCAGGATAAATAATTGGATATTTTACTATACAATTCAAAAGACGAAGTAATAACTGCATACACCACAAATGATAATTTTGAAATCAACAATCAAATCACTATCAAAGATAGCACTAAAAATTATAAGGTTGTTGATTTTGAAAAGTATAGAATCATGGGCCGCAATGAGCAAATTGCTTTACAATTAAAAGTTTTAAAATAAATATCATAAAATACTATTAAAAGGAGTGAATAAATATTGTGGATAAAAATACTAGAGTCTCTTGTACAGATTGTGTAAATTGGAAAACATTAAAAACTAAAATAGAATACTTTGGATGTCGAATTGACTGTCCAAAATGTGAATGTTTCGGATGTGAGTGTTATTCGCCTGAAAAAAGTTTAAGTTTCGAAGACAGACCATTATTTATACAAAAAGATAATTGGCATCAAAATGAATCAAAATTATAATTGTAACTTAACTAAATGCGTTTACAACATGAATCATTCTATTGCATTATGTTTAGGTGTTTCTGAATTGGAATATGATTACATGGATATTTGTTGGTTGAGGGATGGAGTAATACATAGTAGTTTAAATTGCTCAAAATATAAGGAATCAGATAAAGCAAAGTGAAATAAGAAGTGGTAAATGTAATCCTTATTTCATAAACTGCAATAAAAATGAAATAAGAAATTAAAATTAATTTAAATTAAAAGGAGAATGATTAAAATGAGCAATATGACTGAAAACAACGCGAACACAAAACTTACAAATAAAGAACTAGAAGCAAAACATTATGAAACAATGATGGGATTACTAATTACATATTTTGAAGGCAGAGATTTCAATGAATGTGATATTATTTTAAGACAAATTATAAAAGTAGCATATGACTTGCTTAATGAGCCGGACTTATTGAAGTAAAAATGCTTTGTGAACCACATAATGGCATGTAGAATGGATTAGATTTTCGTTAGGGTAGAATTGTATTAAGGATTGATTTGTGGAGGCTTAGAAATCAAATTTAGAGGAGTGATTATTAATGGAAAATTTTGATTTAGAGTGGTTTAATAATAAGGTTGTGAATAAGCAAATTAGAATTGAATCAGTACATACAGATGATGGTTTACTTGGAATGGCTGTAGTAAATTTAATTGTAAATGATTGCGAGATTGAAATCCCAAAATACTGGAAGGGTCTTAAACTAAAAATTAATGACGGAAATATAGTGATATATTTTAGTGACTATAAGCAAAGCGAACTTGAAGAATGTAAACATATTTTGCAAATGTATCGTGAAGGTGAATTGGTGGTAGATATTTTATTGCCAGAGGGAGATACTTGGAATGATGATAGAGTTATTGGGTTCCCTCAGTATTAATTGGATTATGAATACATAAATAATTATTTTGTTTGACTTAGTTTATGGATTGATATATGATGTTTGTAGGTGGTAATACATATGGAAAATAAATTAGAAAGGATGTGAAAATTATGGCAAAAGGGAAAAGTTTATTAAGTCAAACATCAACCAAATCTAAAAAAGAAAATAAATACAATGAAGTATCATCTATAGTAAAAGAATATGAATTTAATATAGATGATAGAGTTGTATTTTTAGGATTAGTTAGTGACTATAGAGGACTAGAATGTACAATTGTAAAAAGAACCATGAAAAAGAAGACAACAGATTATTATTCTGTAAAGTTCGATGATGGAAAGATAATTGAATCTGTTGTTTATGGGTTTTTAAGAACTCCTGAACAACATGAATTAGAACTAGAAGAACAAAGAAACAAAAATGAAGATGACCATAGTGACTTACCTGAAATTGAGTTAGAAATGATTAGAAATGGCATAGAAAGTCATAGGAATTATCACGCTTGCCTTTCGCCTTTAAATTTTCATTATATGGATTGTGATTCCTGTACTTATAAATCAAAATGTGTATACGAGAACAAATTTGACTATAAAAAAGCTAAGTTTAATTAAGAGAGGAAGATTATATGACAATTAAAGTAATTGATTATACAAAAAATCCACTATCATTAATGGGAGAATGTGCTAGTTATTGTTGGGATTCAATTCCTTCTTCACAAATAGGAATTGATTGTATTGAATCAAATCATGGTCGAGTTTTAGAATACGCAGATGTTACTTTGCAAATAAGTGGATATTCTGCGAGAGTTATCAGAGAAATCTATACTCACATTTCTGGAACATCAAGACTCCAAGCTAGTACAAGATATATTAAATATGGAAAATTTGATTATATTATACCTGATTCAATTGATAAAAATATTTTAGCATATGAAACATATACTGATGTTATGTTTATTATTCAAAAGGCATATAAAAAATTAGAGGACTTGGGTATTCCAAAAGAAGATATTGCTAATATTTTACCATTAGGAATGGAGAGTAAAATGGTTTTAAAAATTAATGCAAGAGCAATCTTACATATGGTTAAAGTTAGGGAATGTACTAGGGCATATTGGGAATTTAGAAAATTTATTAAAGAATTAAAAAGTGTTGTTGGTGATTTAGATAGCGAATGGTTAAAAATTATAAGTTATGCAAAAGTAAAATGCGAATTGTTGGGATATTGCAATGAGAAAAATTCTTGCGGAAGGGTGGCTGAATAATTGAATAAGATTGTGGTTCTAGCAGGATTTTCAGCATCAGGTAAAGATTCAATTCAAAAGCACATATCAGATAACTATAATTATCAAATGGTAATATCTCACACATCCCGTCCGATGCGACCATCTGAATCAGAAGAAAATCCATATCATTTTATCACAAGAAAACAATTTGAAGATATGATTACACAAAATGAATTTATTGAATGTAGAAAATACAATACATTAATAAATAATGTTCCTGATGTTTGGCATTATGGTGTTCATAAAAACAGCATTAATTTATCAAATCATAGTTATATCGTAGTGCTCGATATACTCGGATTAATCGAGATCAAAAAGCATTTTAAAGATAATGTCATCTCATTTTTTATTGATGTGGACGAATCAACCAGAAGGCAAAGAGCAATTGGTAGAGAAGGGTTTGATATTACAGAATGGAATAGGCGTAAATTAGATGATGAAGAAAAGTTAACATATGAAATAGTTAATCAAGAAGTTGATTATATGGTTAGTAATTATGATTTTGATGTTTGTGTGAAATATATTTTAGATAAGATTGGAGAGATTTAATGAGTATTAAAAAACTATTCTGTGACATAGACAATACACTAACCTCTTCTACCGAATCTTTCTGTTCAGTTTACTCACAAATTTATAAAGATCATCCTAATTATATTCCTCCTATATGGCAAAACGTAAATAAATGGGATTTTGCTGATGAACTAAAACTACTCAAAGGAGTTAAAGAAGTAGAGAAAATATTTGGCATGAAGGAATTCTTTGATAATCTTAAACTAATTAACCATAATACATACGAAATTCTAGAACAATTAAATAAAAAATATGAGATTATTTTAGTGTCAATAGGGAGCTTTGACAATATATCATATAAATCTCAATGGGTTAAAAGAAATTTGCCATTTATTACAGAAGCAATGTTTCTTATTAATCAAGGATGCAAGATGTCAAAAGCACTAGTAAATATGTTAGGAAATGAAGGCAATGTCTTTCTAGAAGATGTTAAGTCAAATTTAGACAGTGTTATAGTTCCAAGAAAGATATGTTTTGGAGTAATTAAAAGTTGGAATGAAGAATGGACTGGCGAGAGGGCTTTTAATTGGACTGATGTAGCAGAGAAATTATTGTAAGTTGTTATTGGATGCAAAAATAAAATTATAAATAAAGGAGATTAATAAATATGAGCGATATTAATATAGATGACATCCTCGAATTCAATGTATCAGATCCAGAGTATCTTCAAATTGTAAATGGGTTAAGAATGCCAAATGGAATCATAGATTGGAATTCATTACTTGAATATATGAGTGATGAAAATAGGGAATATTCAAAGAAACATGATTTATGTGAAGTTTGCCACTCTAATCTTGTAGGTGAAAAACAAATGGAAGAATATTGTGGAAGTAAAATGGTAATAGGTGTTAATGTTGTGTGTCCTAATGGATGCAGTTGAGTATTAAATGAATGAATTTTAGGAGGAATTATATAAATGACAATGACAAAATATGAAACAATGTGTGATACATACAAACACAAACAACTAGTAAATAAATTTATGAATCAAGTAATTCAAAGATTAGGTGAAAGAGCAATTAATCATGATAATTCAAAATTAGAAGATGTAGAGGTAGACATATTTACAGAATTTACTCCTAAATTATCAAAATCAATTTATGGTAGTGAAGAATATTATCAATTACTTAAAGAGATGAAACCTGCTCTAGATCATCATTATGCTAAAAATAACCATCATCCAGAGCATTACCCTAATGGAGTTAAAGATATGACATTAATTGATTTAATTGAAATGATTTGTGATTGGAAGGCATCTACAATGAGACACAATGATGGAAATATTTTGACTAGTATTGATAAAAATCAAGATAGATTTGGTTATTCAAATGATATGGCTGGAATATTTAAGAATACAGTGAAATTGTTTGAGTAGAAAGGATGATTAATTATGCAAATGAATTACAAGAAACCTTGCACAATTAAAGTTTGGTACTGGAATTGCAGAGCAAAAGGAAATGTTTATCAGTCTGATAATAAGATAATTCACTTTGAAGTAATTCAAAATGAAGAAAGAATAGCATTATTAGATTGGGTTATTCCAGATTTTCTAGATGGATTAGAATTAGTTGATAAATTCATGGTCAATAAATACAGAGTGATTAAAATGTTGAGTAAGATTAATTATTCTGCTAATTTTGATGCTCATAGATTAAATAGTGATTTAGTTGAAATTGTTATGGGAGAGAATGATATTAGGGTGTTTTAGGAATTGATAAATAATTAAAAAAATGAAAGAAGGAATTTAAAATGGCAAAAGTTAAACAAATCAATTGTAAAAATAATAATACTAAATATCAAGTAAGATTTGGTATTAATCTATTTGAAGAAGGAAAATCTGGAGTTTTTGCAAAACCTACATTTTTCAATACAATTAAAGAAGTAAAAGATGAAGTAATGAATACATTTAATACTGCAATTAAAGAAATGTTTCCTGACGCAGAACATGGTGAGTTGATTATGATTAGTGATTTAAAGTGTGATTGTGGTTGTAATTATGAGTCTGCTGAGTATGATGATGGGACGGAATTGGTTGGTCGTATGGATGGGGAATTAGATGATGATGGTGGAGGGGAGTTTTATGTTGAGATTGTTAAGGCTTGATAATTACCTACTTCTTATTCCCAACTTCAGTAACTCTAATTTCAACTAAAAATTCTTGATTTTCTTCACTCAAAAATAAAGTTAATCGCTCTAAAAACTTACCTAAATCCTCAGTCTTAAATTTTCTCTTAATATTAATTAAAGCATTATTTACTTCAACTTCTTTTATTGTTTGGATAGAAGGAGTTGAAGTAACATTAACTTCATTAACATTGCTTGTATCACTATCATTTACTTGAGAAATATTAACCTGTCTATTATATGGTCTTTTAATTCTTTCTTTTTCTTCTCCAATCTTAGGTAAACCTCTAGCAACTTTATTCTTATTCAAATAATCAACTGCTGATTGACCAATTAATATACTATTACCTTTTTTAATTTTTGCAACTTGCATCTTTTCAAAAAATAAAGATAAACCACCACTTGAGCATTTCCACTTCTTCATAATTTCAAAATTAGTATGTAATCTTCTTAATTCTGCTAAAGCTTTCTGACTACTCTCAAAATCTAATGCTTCAAATTCTGATTTAGGTGGAATTTCACCTGATTTAATCTTTTCTAGAAATTCAGTCATTTTCATTTCTCCAATCGTAGTTGTGAATATTACTCCGGCATTCATGACGATTTTTCTTTCAATTCCAGTCAGTGATTCTGAAGGGGTACGAACTGTTTCATGTTTTCTCAATCTTAATGCACGACCATGAATTCCATTGCCTGTTCTCTTTTGCTCTCGAATATCATCTTTTAGCATTTTCTCGATTTCTGATTCTTGTTCATAGTCGAACATTCTGCACTAACTTTCTTTTTGCTACATAATTAGTATTGATATTACTATTTTAGCACATTTGAGTTTGTAATTGGGATGAAATATTTAGCATAAATTGCATCACCTATAAATAGGAACAGCAAAGCTAGAGTATCATAAAATTCTCTTTTTTGAAATGTGGCCTATTTAATTAACTAGAGGCCGAAGAGATTAGATCAGAGGTAAAGTCTCTCTAATCTCTTTTTTCTTTCTTCTCTGGTTTCATTTTTAGAAGATTGTCCTATATTTTTACTCTCTAATTTTTCTTTATATTGAGGATAAGTGTTTGTCGGCAATGTATTATGCACCTGTTCACTTTTCCTTTTGAAACAATCAGCAAAACCAGAAAAAGTTACAATTTGCTTTGGTTTGTTGTCTTTGAAGAACTTATTCATCTTACTCATTAATGCTTTAAAGTCTAGGCGATAATGAGAAACAGGGTTTCCTTGATTGTCTTTTTTAACACGATATTCAAGAACTCCAATACTATAGAAATAATATCTTGCTTTTTCTATTGCATATCTAGATAAGTGAGCTACTTCTTTCCATTCCTTCATTTGAATTGGAGTCCATTCATTTCTATCATCAACCCAAAAAAGTAATTGACTTAGAAATCTTGCATTATCAAAAGAATTATTAGCAAATGGCGTCATATCTCCTGCTATAGCCAACAATGTACTGTGACCCATTGCGTCTTTAATAAAATCAAAAACCTGTTGTTGTGCTTTCATTTGTCTCGAACCTTCTTTCAGCATTTTTGGCAATAGCAATGCTGAAGATTGTTTACAAATTTCTAAAAACGTGGTAAAATGACTTATAGAAATTCATACAGTCTTCTTGGGCCTTCTAAAATTGTTGAGTTTGGCGACACGGCAATTTTAGAAGGTTTTTGCATTTGCTTTTTTAAGTAATTTAATTTGACTAACCATCAACTCAATAAAAAAAGTTAGTAGCATGTACATTTCTGCACCAACTACTAACCTTAAAATTCTTAATCTAATTTATCATCCAAAGACTTGATTTTTAAAATGTCTTTAGTTATAATAATCTCAAGAACTAAAAGCTTAATGTCGGTTCAGAACATTTTGCTCAGAAAACACTTGATCTTGCGAGGGTCAGGTGTTTTCGCATTTATTGAGTTGTTAATTTGATTGAGTTATATATTCGACAGGTTGATACAATTCTCCTTTAAAATATTTAAATTATCCACAGGAATATTATAGCATAAAAAGTTATCAACATGTACATATCTTTTTTGACAAAATGTTTGTGTTTGGGCCGGATGAAATAAGAGCTAATAGAAAATAGAAGCACTATCCAAAATTAACTGGATAGTGCTTCTATAAATTCAACAAAATTCAATGAAAATAATTACTCAGACATAAGATTATTCATAGTTTTAAGAAAAATACTATCTTTCTTTTTATCAGGAACTACAGGTTCTAATACTACAGGTTCATCAACAACTTCATTTTTCTTTCTCGTTTTTCTTGG